>FUFK010038703.1_pt1 | contig 93132 bp, 96 predicted proteins | sample 1021851 | NCBI WGS metagenome assembly FUFK01 (sample SAMEA51879418, study PRJEB19060) | metagenome
CGCTTTTATCTTTTAAGTTTATAGAGCTGACAGAGTTTTCAATTTGGCTCATTTTTCTAGAACTTTTTTACAAGTCTCTACAACCTTTTCATTGGTAAAGCCAAAATGCTCAAGCAGATCTTTTAAAGGCGCAGACTCACCAAAACAATCCAGCCCAATTACTTCATCTCCTGCATTTAAATATTTATACCAAAAATCTTTTGAGCCCGCTTCGATAGCAATTTTTGGCTTAGTTCCTAGGACCTGAAGTTTGTACTCTTCAGATTGTGAATCGAATAATTCTGTACACGGGATAGAAACCACTTTTACTTTGATGTCCTCAGCTTGAAGAAGTTCAGCAGAATTTATAGCTAATTCAACTTCTGAGCCGGTAGCAATAATGACAAGATCTTCGTCCTCTGCTTCTCGTAGAACGTAACCACCTTTAGCAATCAATCCGGAATCATTTCTACTTTGAGGCGGTAAATTTTGCCTAGATAGTATTAAAGCAGTAGGCAAATCCTTTGATTCCAGTGCATGCTTCCAAGCATAAGCAGTTTCAACCCCGTCACAAGGTCTCCAAGTATTTATTCCAGGCGTGGCTCTTAACATTGATATGTGTTCGACTGGTTGATGAGTTGGACCGTCTTCTCCAACACCTATTGAATCATGTGTGTAGACGTATACTACCGGAAGTTTCATTAAAGCAGACATTCTTACTGCATTTCTTGCGTAATCAAGAAAAGTTAAAAAAGTGCCAGCATAAGGTCTGATACCCCCATGTAATACTAAGCCATTCATTATCGCGGACATGCCAAATTCTCTTACTCCATAATTAATATAATTTCCTGTACCATCTGAACTTAGCTGTTCAGCTCCTTTCCATTGAGTATTGTTGGATGGAGTTAAATCAGCGGAGCCACCTATCAACTCAGGCATGACTGGCCCTAAACCATCTAAACAAATTCCTGAGCACTTTCTACTGGCATAATCCGTCTCGTCCGTTTCAAATTTTTTGATTAAATCGGAAATTGTAGATTCAAATTTAACCGGCAGATCACCAGTTACAAGTCTCTCAAATTCTTTAGCTTCACTTTTATAATTTTTTGCATACTCTTTTAATTTTTCTAGCCATTGATCTTCGATATTTTGACCGATACCTTTATGATCCCATTCGTTGTAAATATCTTCTGGAATAAAAAAAGGCTCATGAGGCCAATTTATGTTTTCTCTTGTGAGCGCGATTTCATCATCACCAAGTGCAGCTCCATGTGTGTCTGCTGAGCCAGCCATATTTGGTGAGCCTTTGCCTATTTCGGTCTTACAACAGATCAAAGTTGGTTTGTCGGAGCTTTTAGCTTCTTTTAAAGCTTGATCTATGCTTTCAAAATTATGTCCGTCAATTTCTCTGATTACTTTCCATCCATAACTTTCAAATCTGCCAGGCGTATCATCGGTGAACCAGCCTTCTACTCTGCCATCAATGCTTATTTCATTATCGTCATAAAGCATTATAAGTTTGTTGAGTTTTTGAGTGCCTGCAAAAGAACATACCTCGTGAGAAATGCCTTCCATTAAACAACCGTCGCCACAAAAAACATATGTGTAATGATCAATTAAATCTATATCTTTTTTATTAAATTTTTTAGCTAAAATCTTTTCTGCCATAGCCATACCAACAGCATTTGCGATGCCTTGCCCCAAAGGGCCAGTTGTTGTTTCAACGCCAGGCGTTACATCACATTCAGGGTGTCCAGGGGTTTTAGATCCCAATTGTCGAAAAGCTTTCAATTCAGCCATTGGTAAATCAAACCCTGTTAGATGCAACAAAGAATAGAGCAACATCGAGCCGTGGCCATTCGATAGAACAAATCGGTCTCTATCAAACCATTCTGGATTATTGGGGTTATATTTTAAGTGCTTTTTCCATAGAACCAGTGCTATGTCAGCCATGCCCATGGGCATTCCAGGATGTCCGCATTTAGCAGCTTGAACAGCGTCCATGGAAAGAGCTCTAATTGCGTTTGCTAAATCTTGTTGATTGGCCATGAATTTTTTTGCCTATTTTCTACTATTTCTTATTCACTTCATAGTAGAATTCATTCCGTTTAAAAAAATTAAATCATGTCTGAATACAAAACTTTTACTTCCGAATCCGTTTCTGAAGGACACCCTGATAAGATGTCTGATCAAATTTCAGATGCTATCTTAGATGCATTTTTAAAAGACGATCCTGAATCAAGAGTCGCTTGTGAAACCCTCGTAAAAACGGACTTGGTTGTTATTGCCGGAGAAATAACCTCCAATGCGGAGCCCAATTTAGAAGAAGTGGTCAGAAAAGTTATAAATGATATTGGTTATGACAATGATGAAGTTGGGTTTAATGGATCCAAAGTCGAGATAGTTAACGCAATAGGCATGCAATCAAATGATATCGCCCAGGGCGTTGATGAAGGAACAGGCACCGATGAAAGTCAAGGCGCCGGAGATCAGGGATTAATGTTTGGTTATGCCAACAACGAAACAAGTGTTTTGATGCCTGCACCTATTACTTACTCACATCTTCTGGTAAAAAAACAAGCTGAAGTAAGGAAATCTGGATTATTACCTTGGTTGCGACCAGATGCCAAAAGTCAGTTAAGTTTTGTTTATGATGAATTGGGCAAACCAAATTATATTTCCGCAATAGTTTTNTCTTCTCAACATAGTCCAGAAATTTCCCAAAAAGATCTAGAAGAAGGAATCAGAGAAGAAATTATTTATAAAACTATCCCTTCTGAATGGATCACCGACAAAACTAAAATTTATATAAATCCAACCGGCAGATTTGTCATCGGCGGACCCGTTGGAGATTGTGGTTTGACGGGTAGAAAAATTATTGTCGATACTTATGGCGGCATGGCGCGTCATGGAGGAGGAGCATTTTCTGGAAAAGACCCCTCAAAAGTTGATAGATCAGCTGCTTACGCCGGACGTTATGTCGCTAAAAATATAGTGGCTGCAAATTTAGCGGAAAAATGTGAAATCCAAGTTTCATATGCAATTGGAGTTGCTGAACCCACATCGATCAGTATTAATACTTTTGGAACTGGAAACGTATCTGATGAAGAGATTGCAAATATAGTCAGTGACAATTTTGAACTTAAACCGAAAGAATTAATCCAAATGTTGGACTTAAAAAAACCAATTTATCAAAATACTGCAGCGTATGGTCACTTTGGCAGAGAAGATGTCGATTTCTCTTGGGAAAAAACAGACAAATCAAGTACGATAAATAAAATTTAAAGGAAAATTATGGATTTTAAAGACTACAAAGTAGCTGATATTTCTTTAGCAGAATTTGGAAGAAAAGAGATTGCTTTAGCAGAATCTGAAATGCCTGCACTGATGAAATTGAGAGAGAAATATGGTTCTTCTCAACCCCTAGCAGGAGCCAAAATTATGGGTTGCATACACATGACAGTTCAAACCGCTGTTTTGATAGAAACTTTGGTTGCCTTGGGTGCTTCTGTACGTTGGTCTTCATGTAATATCTTTTCAACTCAAGATCATGCTGCTGCTGCTATTGCAGCTGCTGGTATTCCAGTTTTTGCATGGAAGGGTATGAACGATGAAGAATTTGATTGGTGTATTGAACAAACTATTTTGTTAGATGGCTCGCCTTGGGATGCAAACATGATTCTTGATGATGGAGGAGATTTAACTTCAATGGTTCACACAAAATTTCCTGATATGTTAGCCAACATTCATGGTATCTCCGAAGAAACTACAACGGGGGTTCATAGGTTATGGGAAATGTTAGAAAAAGGTGAATTAAAAGTTCCAGCGATCAACGTAAATGATTCTGTCACTAAATCTAAAAATGACAATAAGTATGGCTGTCGTCATAGTCTGAATGATGCTATCAAAAGAGGAACCGATATCCTTATGGCTGGAAGAAAGGCTTTGGTAGTTGGTTACGGGGATGTCGGTAAAGGCTCAGCTATGAGTTTNAGACAGGAAGGTATGATTGTAAGAGTTACTGAAATAGATCCTATATGTGCAATGCAAGCTTGTATGGACGGCTTTGAAGTAGTCTCTCCTTATATTAATGGAGAAAACAAAGGCAATGACGAATGCATTAATAAATCACTTTTAGAAGATACGGATTTAATTGTTACGACAACCGGAAATATAAATGTTTGTGACAAATTTATTTTAAACAATCTAAAAGCAGGCTCAACTGTTTGTAATATTGGTCATTTTGATAATGAAATTGACACACAATACATGCGAGATAATTGGAAATGGGAAGAAGTTAAGCCTCAAGTTCATAAGGTCTCTAGATCAGATAAAGCAGGAGATTACTTGATCCTTTTAGCTGAAGGAAGATTAGTTAATTTAGGAAATGCTACAGGTCACCCCTCTCGAATAATGGATGGTTCGTTTGCTAATCAAGTGCTAGCTCAAATGTTTCTCTACAAACAAGCATTTGCAACTATCAACGATGAGGAAACAAAAAAAGAATTATTAAAAATAGAAGTCTTGCCGATGGAACTTGACGAAGAAGTAGCCTCTTATATGGTAGAAGGATTTGGAGGAGTTGTTACCAAACTAACCAAAGATCAAGCTAAATACATCAATGTAAAAGTCGAGGGTCCTTTTAAACCAGAGAACTACAAATATTAATGGCAAAAAAGAATACTAGCTGGGGCGGCCGTTTTAAAAAGCAGACAGCAAAAAAAGCTCAAGAATTTTCGTCATCTATAAACATCGACAACAAGCTTTATAAAGAAGACATTCTTGGTTCGATTGCATATGCAGAAGCCCTGCAAGCTGCCGGGGTTCTCAACAAAGGCGAACTATCAAAAATTAAATCCGGACTGAAACAAATAAAACAAAAAATTGAGTCCGGTAAATTTAATTGGCAGGAGACCCTTGAAGACGTTCACATGAATATCGAATCTTCTCTAGAGAAGATAATTGGGTCTGCTGCAAGAAAACTCCACACAGGCAGATCTCGAAACGATCAAGTTGTAACAGATTTGAAGCTTTATCTCTTAGAAAAATCAAAAGATATACAAATCTGTCTCTCAGATCTTTTAAAGATAGTAGTTTTAAAAGCTGAATCAGAGGTAGAAACTTTAATGCCTGGTTTCACTCATATGCAAATAGCTCAGCCCGTAACTCTTGGTCATCACCTTATGGCTTGGTATGAAATGTTATCCAGAGATCTAGATAGATTTAAAGGATGTGAAAGTCGCTTAAAAATAAGTCCTTTGGGATCTGGTGCTTTAGCAGGAAATAAATTTAAGATAAACAGAAGAAAAATGGCTAAAGCTTTAGGTTTTGAAGAAGTTACCAATAACTCTATAGATGCCGTTAGTGATCGTGATTATGTTATAGAAATGATGTTTAACATTAGTCTAATGGGCGTGCACCTATCTAGAATCGCAGAAGAATTGATTATTTGGTCCTCTTCACAATTTGATTATGTGGAATTACCAGAAGAATTATGTACTGGATCTTCAATAATGCCCCAGAAAAAAAATCCTGACATGGCCGAATTGGTAAGAGGCGGATCAAGCAAAACCATTGGTAACTTGGTTTCTCTGCTGAGTTTGATTAAAAATCAGCCGCTTTCTTACAATAGAGACAACCAAGAAGATAAAGGACCGCTATTTGACTCCATCGAATACGCTTTGGGATCACTAGATATCACAGCGGCAATGATCGCAGGAGCCGAATTTAATAGAGACTCAATGTTGACGGATGTGTATGACGGACATATCTGTGCTACTGATTTAGCTGAGTATTTAGTAATGAAAGGTATACCTTTTAGAGATGCTCATGCCATTTCGGGAAAAGCCGTTCAACTAGCAGAATCAAAAGATTTTTTATTATCTGAGTTATCATTGAAAGAATTAAAAAAATTAAATGCATTAATTGAGAAAGATGTTTTTAAACACTTAGATCCTTTGAAATCAATATCTTCAAAAAACAGTATTGGTGGAACAGCTCCAAGTCAAGTTTCAAAACAAATAACCCAAGCTAAAAATAAATTAAAAATTTAAAAAAGTTTCAAATTTTAGGAGAATTTTATGAAATCTTTATTTAAACCAATAACAATTAATAAGCTAGAAGTGCCCAACAGGATTGCGATGGCTCCGATGACTCGCATGATGTCTCCAGATGGCATCCCTGGGGATAATGTCAGAGATTATTACCAAAGACGTGCCGCGGGAGAAGTGGGTTTAATTATTACTGAGGGTGTTGAAGTCAGTCACCCGTCATCAAGCGGTTACCCAAATGTTCCTGGGTTTCGGGATAAAGCAGATGAAGGTTGGAAAAAAATAATTGAAGTAGTTCAGGCCGAAGGTTCAAAAATTTTTCCGCAACTTTGGCATGTTGGTGCTATGAGAAAGGAAGGCATGGCTCCAGATCCAAAAGTACCGGGCTACACTCCGTCTGGATTGGTTAACACTAACAAACAAGCTGCTCATGCAATGACAGCTGATGAAGTAGAAATGTTGATTGAGTGCTTCGTCAAAGATATTCTCAAAATCAAAGATCTTGGCTTTGATGGTGTCGAATTACATGGCGCTCATGGTTATCTGATTGATAATTTCTTCTGGGAAGGCACCAATCAAAGAGATGATAGTTATGGAGGCGAAATCGATAAACGAACAAAATTTGCTTGTGAAATTATCAAAAGAGCAAGAAAAGAAATAGGGAGAGATTTCCCAATTGCAATTAGATTTTCACAGTGGAAGCAACAAGACTACGAGGCAAAATTGGCTCACACTCCAGATGAATTAGAAAAATTTCTCATGCCCCTTGTTGATGCTGGGGTCGATGTTTTTCATGCAAGCAATAGAAGATACTGGGAACCTGAATTTGAAGGTTCGGATCTTAATCTAGCGGGCTGGACAAAAAAGATTTCTGGCCTACCAACGATCACTGTGGGAAGTGTTGGCTTAAAATCCGATTTTATTGGTCTATATGCGGGTGAGGATGCAGTAGAAAGTGCACCAATAGATGAACTCGTCAGTCGATTAGATGCCGAAGAATTCGACATGGTCGCTGTGGGTCGAGCACTGTTGTCAGACCCAGACTGGGTTAAAAAGATTAGAGAAGAACGTTTTGATGAAATAATTCCTTTCGAAAGTAAATATGCTCAATCTGTTTATTATTAATCGAATTGAAAAAAACCTCAAAAAAAACTAAAAAAGAAAGAACAAAATCCAAACAAGAAAAGTCTAAACACGGCTTTGATCCTATACAATATGAGAAACCGCCTCATCATTGAATAGGGAGGATTTTAAAAATGAAAAAATTAACAATACTTACTTTTCTCGTTCTAATTTCTTTCTCCGCTTGTGGTGTGAAAGGGCCATTGTCATTGCCAACAGAAAACTTTATCAATCATGAGACCAGATAATTTCACTTTTAAAGAAGGAAAATTGTTTCTTGAAGGTATTTCAATTGAGGAAATAACTCGAGAAATTCCCACTCCGTTTTATCTTTACTCAAAAGCTAGCTTGGATGCCTCGTGTGAAGCTTACATGTCAAATATGGCCTCTTCTGATTTAGTTTGTTATTCGGTAAAAGCTAACAATAATCTAAATATTTTAAGATCTTTTGTAGATAAGGGATTAGGATTTGATGTTGTTTCTGGTGGTGAGTTACAAAAGGTTATAAAAGCAGGGGCGAATCCGAGAAAAATTGTTTTTTCAGGAGTTGGTAAAACCAAAGAAGAATTAAAATTAGCAGCTGATTTGGACATTTACTCAATAAATGTGGAATCTGCTTTTGAATTGAAAAACATAATTGATTTAAATAAAAATCCTAGAATTTCTTTTCGAATCAATCCGGATATGAAAGGAGATACCCATCCCTATATTGAAACAGGGAAGGCAGATTGTAAATTTGGTATGTCAGAGGAAGAAGCATTGCTTTTAGCAAAGCAATTTTCAAATGAACAAATGAATTTGGTTGGTCTAACCGCCCACATTGGTTCACAAATAACTGATACAGGGCTCTATTTAGAGCTATTAGCAAAATTGAAAAGCCTGGCAGGTGAAATGGAAGCTCTTGGTCATCCTATTGATCACTTAGATGTTGGCGGTGGATTGGCAATTGATTATGAAATAAAAACTAATTTTGATCCTTCAGAACTTGTTAAAAAAATTAAAAGTAAAACAGAAAAATATGATCTTCTTTTAGAACCGGGTAGATCAATTATTGCTCAGGCTGGGGTTCTTGTTACCAAGGTAATAGGTGTAAAAGAAAATGGTCAAAGAAAATTTTTAGTTGTTGATGCAGGCATGAATGATCTCATGCGTCCTTCTCTTTATAACGCTAGACACAAAATAGAGAATATTTTATGCAGTGAAAATGAAGGTGATATCTATTCCGTCGTCGGTCCAGTCTGTGAAACAGCTGATTCTTTTGGGGATGATTTTTCTATCTCTGCTAAAGAAGCCGATCACCTAGTTATATATTCTGCTGGTGCTTACGGATCGAGTATGAGCTCAAATTATAATTTGCGCTTAAAGCCTGCAGAAATATTAGTTTCAGGAACAAACTTTTCTGAAATAAGAAAAGCAGAGAGTTTTGAAGATACTTTACAATTAGAGGATATTTGAATGTTGGTGGTTCAATATATGGAGTCTTTAGGAAATGACTTCGTTATTATCGATGGAGTTACTCAATTCTTTGAACCGAGTTCTAAAGAGATTTCTAAAATATTGAATTTTGATCATGACTTTTCTATCGATCAAGTTATGGTCATTTTACCTCCTAGTGATAGTAGATTTGATTTTCAAATTAAAATTTTCAATCAAGATGGAAGTGAAGCAGAAAACTGTGTAAACGGTATTCGTTGTATATCTAAATATATATTTGATCAAAAATTAGTTTTTTCTGATCAGGTCAATTTTATGGTTGGAAATGATCTTGTCATTGTTTCCAATACGAAAAAAAATCAATTAAAGGTTGATATGTTTAATATTAGTTTTAAAGCTGAAGACATTGGAATAAAAGATGGTGACATTAATTCTTTCAACTTTAATGATAAAGAAATATTTTTTGATGTGGTTTCCGTGGGCAATCCTCATGCGGTTATCTTTAATTACGATAAAGAGCTTAATGTTCCAGAAGTTGGAGCTGCGCTACAGAAAAGCGGAATTTTTAAAGACGGTATTAATGTAGGCTTTGCAAATAGCGTTAATGATTCTGAGATAAACCTAAGAGTTGTAGAGAGAGGTGTAGGCGAGACCCAAGCGTGTGGAAGTGGTGCTTGTGCTGCTGCGATAATTGGGCGAAAAACAAGAAATTTAAATCAAAAAATCAAAGTAAACTTCAACGAAGGATTTTTAGAAACGGAAACGGACTTATCTTGTGGAAGAGTTTCACTAACTGGTACTGCGAACTACAGAGCAAAAGCGGTAACATTAAATATATGAGTATCTTCAGTAAAAAAATATCTGAAAGTGAAGTTATTAAATATTTAAGCGAAAACCCAGACTTTTTTTTAAAAAACCCAGATTCTTTAGAAGATTTAGACATAAAACACGAAAGTGGTGAGGCAGTCTCTCTAATTGAAAAACAAGTAGAGATAATTAAAAAGAAAAGTTTACTTACAAATTCTAAATTAAGTGAATTTCTCACAAACGCAGAATTTAACCATAAATTATTTATCAAAGTTCAAAAATTAATCTTGATAATCCTTAAAGCTCAGAATTTGAATAATCTTAGTGATCAAGTAGAGCTTTTCTTTAAAAAAGAATTTGGCACAGAGAAATGTAAATTGTTTTTCTTCACTCAAGAAGAGCTATATGATCTATCACCGGAAAAAATCATACCTCCTGAAATAGCAACTCCTATATTTTCAAATGTGTTCAAAGAAAATACAATTTATTTGGGGGAACTAAAGACTGAACTTTCGGCATTGGTTTTTGGAAGCAAAGCAATGGTTGAAGAAGGTGCAATTTGTAAGTTTTCCTCCAATAAAATTGCAGGTACTTTAGCTCTAGGAAGTTCAAAAAAAGGTAAATTCACAAAAGATAGTGAAACTTTATTCTTAGAGTTTGTATTAGCTGTTATAAGCCATCAAATTGATTCTCTTTTAGGTGAGACTGATGCATAAAGATATTACTAATTTTTTAAAATATCTCAAAAATGCCAAAAACTACTCTGATCATACCGTTAAAAGCTACGAAAACGACTTGCTTAAATTTAATAACTTCCTTTCAGAAAAAAAATTTTCTTCCTGGTCGGATTTAAAACAAGCAGATATCAGAAACTTTATAGGAGCCTATAGACGTCAAGGATTAAGTCCAAGAAGCGTTGCTAGGATCTTATCTTCATTAAGAAGTTTCTATAAGTATTTAAGCCTTGAAGGTTTGACACGAGAAAATCCTATACTTGGTATCTCGGCGCCCAAATTGAATTCACTTTTACCAAAAGCTTTAGATACGGATATGGTGAACAAATTATTACAATTTGAACCCAAAAATTGGGGCGACTATAGAGACAAAGCTATTGCTGAATTGTTGTATTCTTCTGGATTGAGGCTTTCTGAATTATGTCAGTTGGATATGAACGATCTTTCCATTGAAGGTCAAATGTGCAGAGTCTTAGGGAAAGGACAAAAAGAAAGAGAAGTTCCAATTGGTTCAAAAGCTATAGAAGCCATCAAAATTTGGTTAAAACATCGTGAAGAACGAGTTGAGAATAAAGAGAGAGCAATATTTATTAATAATTTAGGAAAGAGACTAAGTCAAAGGTCGGTGCAAAATGGCTTAAAAAAAATGAGTAGCAAGATGGGGTTGCCATATATTCATCCCCATATGCTGAGACATTCTTTTGCTTCTCATATTCTGGAATCAAGCGGTGATTTAAGAGCTGTACAAGAACTTCTTGGCCATGCTAATTTATCAACTACCCAGATTTATACAAAATTAGATTTTCAGCATTTGGCTAAGGTTTATGATAAAAGCCATCCACATGCCAAAAAATAATATGACTATTAAAGCAGTTACTTTTGATTTAGATGACACTTTGTGGCCTCTGTATGACGTCATAATGAATTCTCATAAGCTTTCGAATGATTGGTTGATCGGAAAACATCCCCAAATGGATGGAATCCTTTTTAGTAAAAAAGAAAGAGAAATGTGGCAAACACTAATCAAAGCTGAGCCTTCCCTAGCTAATAGATTGTCTGAATTAAGAAAAAAAGTTATTGAGACATTGTTGTTGGAAAATGGCGTTGAGAGTTCTGTTGCTTTGAAAGATTCCGAAGAGGCCTTTAAAATTTTTTTAGATGAGCGCCATAAGGTAACCTATTTTGATCATGTACTAGAAGTTTTAAAAAAACTTAAAGAAACATACCAGCTGGGAGTTTTGACTAACGGTAATGCAAGTATCAAAACTTTAGGCATTGATCATTTGTTTGATTTTTATTTGAATGCAGAAATGGTCAATGACAGCAAGCCTGGTGCAAAAATGTTTGAAGAAGCGATGTCGATCACTAAGCTCAAAGCAAATGAAATTTGTCATGTTGGTGATCATCCTGTAAATGACATCGAAGGAGCACTCAATGTTGGTTTTAAAGCAATATGGCTTAATGCCTTGGAGAACTCTTGGCCTGATGGACAGGAATGCCATGTTCCAGAGGTAAGAAATTGGAAAGACTTAGAATCTACAATTGCTGCTTTTTAGAGCCTAGACAGATACTCATCTAAACGATCGGTATTGGACACAAAAATGGATTTTTTCTGACTAGCTTCAGCTTTTACTGCATCCAAATTAACAGCCTCGCCAACTTGAATGACGCCCACCATTGCCATCATAGCGTGTGGCGTACATTGATAAACATAAACTCCTTCCTCTGTAAAAGTAATACTAATGTCTTGACTCAAGGCTCCATTCCAAGAATTTGCGCCTGCCGGAATCATCCCATCAAGAGAAGCGGAATTATGAGACATATCTGTTGCTACAAAATTGACGGTATCGCCTTTAGAAATTTTTATCACAGCCGGTTCAAAAACCATAATTCCATCCGCTCCCGAATTAAGCATTTTAACTTCGTGCTCGGGACCTTCAGACAAGGCAATTTTATTAGAACTTACTTCAACTGGTGTGCCAGTNATTGCGGCTAAAGGATTGACTTTGTAACCAGGGCCAGCGCTAGAGATTCCACAGCCATCGCCTTTNAGACATATTGAACCTGCGGGTTTGGTTCTTTCTTCAATAGCNGATTCTCTCATATCTGATGAGCTCGCAAATCCTGCGAAAAAAAATATTAAAATAATTATTTTTTTAAAAGAATACATTTGATCGTGCATTATAGAGTTAGTCCAAGTTATTATTAAATAATATTTTCTTCTTTTAGCTCGGCTATCTGCTCTTCAGTCATTCCCAGCCAATTGTTAAGAATTTCAGCAGAATGTTCGCCTAATTCTGGAGAACTTTTGTATTCTGTTTTGGCATCTCCTATTTTTAGAGGGTTGCCAGGCATTTTGACTGCTTTCCCTGAAGGTTGTATGACTTCAGCAATCATGTCTCTTTTGATCAAATCTGGATCATTAAAAACCTCGGACAATTTATTTACCGGCCCGCAAGGTACTCGATGATCATTTAATATCTTCAACCAATGATCGGACGAATTAGTAATGAATATCTTTTGCAGTGCTGAGTCTATTTCGACTCTATCTTTTGACCTGCCAGTAGCAGACTTATACTCCTCTTTGTCTAAATCTTTTAAGTCTAAAGCTTTGACTAGGTTGGGCCAAAAATCCTCATGTACAACGCTCAAAATTATAAAACCATCNGCNGTNTTGTATGAATTAAAGGGNGTNTGCACAGGATGTTCGTTTCCAATAGGCTCTGGATCTTTCCCAGAAATTAAATGCATGGTNGCCATATAATTCAATAAACTAGCCTGNCAATCCAACATAGATATATCAATTTTCTCACCAATTCCNGTTGCTTCTTTTTTTCTAAGNGCTGTCAATATGCCAATGATGGCAAANAGCCCNGTCGATAAATCNCTTATTGGAACNCCTGACTTNACTGGATTTTCTGAATTCAAACCGGTTAAAGACATNAANCCACTCACACCTTGGATGACGTTGTCNTANGCNGGTCTATTNGACTCAGCNTCTTCGCCAAAACCACTNATCGANCAAGAAATAATTTTCTCGTTATGAGCCTTTAAGGTTTCGTGATCAATTTTAAGTCGTTTCGTAACACCTGAGCTGAAGTTATCAATGACGACATCGGCTTTTTTTACCAGTTGATAAAAAATATGCTTTCCTGGATCGGATTTTAGATCCAAAGTTAAGCTTTTTTTATTTCTTCCAAGTGTTAAATGATAAGCACCCACTCCATCTACAGAGTAATCTGGATCATTTTTTAAAAGGTTTCTTGTTATCTCTCCTTTTAATGGGGGTTCAATTTTTATAATCTCTGCACCGAGATCAGCCAAAACCATAGTCCCATAGGGACCGGCTAACATGTGCGTTAAATCAAGAATTTTAATTCCTTTAAGGGGTGACGACATAAAATCTAGTCTTCGTTTTCTTCTTCTCCAAGAGAAATTTTGAGCCTCATAGCCTCAGCTATTGGCTCATCAACCATTTGGCCATCAATCTTTACTGCGCCTCCGCCTGATTTTTGGTACTCTTCTAAGACTTTTTTACCTTCGGCTATTTCTTCAGAAGTAGGGGCAAAAGATTCGTTAATAAAATCAATTTGATCTGGGTGAATGGCTGCTTTACCTGTAAAGCCTAAATTCTTAACTGCTTCTGCTTCTTTTTTTAAACCTTCTTTGTCATCGATATAGAAAAACGGCGCGTCAATGGTGAATAAGTTATACATTGCTGCTGCTAGCACTACTTTTTGTCTAGCGTATAACAAAGGCTCCCAAGCAAGCTTGCAACCCAAGCTAGCCGAGGAATCGGCAGCTCCAAAAAATAATCCAACGACATCTTTGAAAGCAGCAATTTGCGTTACGGTATCAATTGCTCTTGGTGTTTCGATTAAGGGCACCAATTTATTTGAAAAATCGATCATTGGAGCTAGGGTTGCTAAAAAGTCAAAACTTTGAGTTTTAGGTAGAATTATTGCTTCTATCTGATCTTGATATGGAGAAATGGCATCTATATCTTCTCTTCCGATGGCATCCATCGCATCGTTGACTCTGATAAAAACTGGTTTGGTAAAAGCATTTTCTTTAAGAAGATTGATTAATTCTTCTCGGGCTAATATCTTTTTATCAGCTGGGCAACCATCTTCTAAGTCGATGATTAAGGCATCGGCATTGCTTTTTAAGCCACGCTCCAATCGGTCAAGTGTGTGCCCCGGAATGAACAGGTTCGACTTGTATTTACTCATTATATTGTTTTCTTTCTTTCGCTATTAAAAAATCAACTACATCAAGTAAATCCTTTGTTCCTATCTCGCGATTTCCAGAAACAGCGTACTTACCATTCACAATGAAAGTTGGGACGCCTTTTATACCGTATTTTTGACCAAAAAGATCGGCTTTTTTAACATTATTTTTTAAACCAAAGGAATTTATTAAGCCAACATACTGTTCTTCTGAAACTCCGTAGGTCTTAATAAAAGGAATAATCTCCTTATCTGAGGCAAGCATTTTTTGTTGAATATGAATGGCAGAGAAAACACCATCAATTATTTCTGGTTTGTTTAGGGCCTCAGCAATAAAAAATAGCTTTCCATGAGTTTCAACCATTTTATTCCAGATGACCGGATACCTGTAAAAATCAACTGAACTAGGTAGTTCTTTTTTCCAATCGGTCAAAGAGCCTTCTAAGGTAAAGCAATGGCCACAGCCAAACCAAAAAAATTCAATGACTTCGACTTTAGAATTGTCTCTGGTTAAAACTGGTTGTGATAAAACCTCATAATGCCTGCCAGGCTTATACTTGTCCGCTGCTTCGGAGCACTGAGCGCTTAGAAGAAAAATTAAAGAAAAGGCAAAAAATTTAGTAAAGACCTGAGACATAATTAGCCACTGCTTGAATTTCTTCTAAAGTAAGTCTGGCAGCTATACCTTGCATTGATTTTCCTTTGGTATCGTGTCCTCTGTTGCCATTTTGATAGGCAATAAGAGAAGTAACTACGTATTCAGCCTTTTGACCACCCAACATTGGATATCCAGCAGATTCTATGCCTTTTCCTTTGGCACCGTGACAACCCGTGCAAGCAGGAACTCCTGAATTTATGTTTCCTGCCCTGTAAATTTTTTCTCCAAGCGCTAAATTTTCTTTATCCGCTTGTCCAACCTTCATTTGTTGTGCCGCGTAGTAAGCCGCCATATCTCTTAGATCATCATAATCATAAGAATCCAATAATCCCATCATCGAAGCAATCACCCTTTCGCCATCCTTTATGTGTTCAAGTTGATCGAACAGATAGCTTTCCCGTTGTCCTGCCAAAGTTGGCCACTGGCCAACCACACTATTGCCATCGACTCCATGACAACCGGCACAAACCATAACTTTTCCCTCGCCAGCAATAGGGTCGCCTCTAAGAGGGGCTTTGGCTACTTTGCTTGCATCAGCTGCTGATGCTGCATGGAATAAGGGCGCTAGAAGTAAAATAAAAGCTGAAAAAATTAATTTTTTTATCATTTTTGTTCTATATTGCGGGCTATGCGAGCGTGAATTATATACCATAGCAATTGAATTTGCCCTGTTTTAGAGATGAATAGAAAAAGTAGTTATTTGAATATAGAGTTTTTATCGGCATGCTCTGAAGCCAGACTCTATCCTGAAGATTTTGGTAACGAAGTTGCCATTTGCGGCCGCTCAAACTCTGGAAAATCGAGCATAATCAATGCTTTAGCAAACTCCAAAAAACTGGCGAAAACCTCCAATACCCCAGGTCGAACTCAATCCATTAATTTCTTCAGCATCAATGACGACGTTGACTATAAACTCGTTGACCTGCCAGGTTATGGTTATGCGAAAGCATCAAAAAAAATGCAAAAAGATTGGGGTCGGCAGATTACGAATTACATGAATTCAAGAGAATCACTNCGCGGCATTATTTTGATCATGGATATCAGACACCCCTTCCAGAAAGCTGACCAAGATTTTTTAGCTTGGTGTAGGCAATACCATCTCCCAGTCCAATTGTTACTGAACAAGGCCGACAAATTATCTCGCAACCAAGGTTTGAACGCTTTGTCAGAGAGTAAAAAAGAATTGATAAATTTAGAGTTGCTAAATGAACCGATATTATTTTCTGCCAAGACGCATGATGGCGTGGAACAGCTGACAAGAAATATTTTATCTTGGGTAGAATCCGCCTAAGCGCCCATTGACAAAAAAGGAGGAGAGAGAGTATCAATGGGCTCTAAGGATGATTCCTTAGTTTTCTTAGGAGAAAGTCTTTAGACATAGCTCCTTCGAAAAAAGTTCACTGCTTAGTGTGCTTCGCCCCAATTATCGGCAATGCCGCTCTCAACTTCCAAAGGCACGCTCAGTTTGGCTGCCTTCGACATAATTTCTGAAATTTTTGTTGCCACCGAATCAGCCTCCTTGGTGGCCACTTCTAAAATAACTTCATCATGCACCTGCAGTATCATTTTTGCTTTTATGTTTTCTTTTTCCAACCAATCTTGAATATTAATCATGGCAATTTTCATGATATCTGCTGCCGTACCTTGCATCGGCGCGTTAATTGCCGCTCTTTCTGCCGCTTGTCTCGTTCTACCACTATGAATGCCTGGTAAATATAGTCTGCGCCCAAACAAAGTTTCGACAAAGCCTTTTTCTCGAGCTATTTCTTTGGTTTGTTCCATATAAAGCTTCACACCAGGATATTTGGCAAAGTAAGAGTCGATATATTCTTGCGCCATATTTCTTGGGATGCCTAAAGCTTTGCCCAAGCCAAAAGCGGACATACCATAGATAAGACCAAAGTTAATAGCTTTGGCACTGCGTCTGTCTTCTTCAGAGGCGGCCTCCCCAGGATTTCCAAAAACTTCTGTGGCTGTTGCCGAGTGAATGTCTTCTCCATTTTGAAATGCTTTTATCATTCCTTCATCTTTAGAAAGATGAGCCATGATCCTTAATTCAATTTGAGAGTAGTCAATTGATAAAAGTTTTTGTCCTTTGGGCGCCACAAAAGCGTTACGAATCATTCGTCCCTCTTCGGTTTTAATAGGAATATTTTGTAAGTTTGGATCTGCTGAAGACAATCTTCCTGTTGTTGTAACAGCTTGTAGATAAGAAGTGTGTATGCGGCCTGTCTTTGGAGAAATCTGCTCCGGCAAACTATCGGTATAAGTATTTTTGAGTTTTGCTAGTGTTCTATGTTCCAACAAAATTTTAGGCAGTTCATATTCTCTAGCCAGATCTTGCAATACCGATTCATCGGTAGATGGCTGACCGCCAGGCGTTTTCTTCATCACTGGCATGTTCATTTCTTCAAAAAAGATTTCTCTTAAATCCTTGGTAGAGGCCAAATTGAATTCTTTGCCAGCTTCACTAAAAGCTTTCTCTTCCAAGCCGTTGATGCGTTGCCCCAAATTGTTGGATTGAATTCTCAGAACTTCCGGATCGATCAAAGCCCCATTTTGCTCAACCTCTGATAAAACTTTAATCATTGGTAGATCAATTTCAGACAGCACTTTTTCTAACTCGGGTTTTTGAGAGAGTTTTTCTTTTAATAATTCGTAACAACGAAAAGTAATGTCGGCATCTTCTGCAGCATAGTGGCTGCCACTTTCTAAATTCACCTGATTGAATGTAATTTGTTTGACGCCTTTACCAGCAACTTCCTCATAAGTTGTCGTCTCGTAGTTCAAATAAAATTTAGCCATCGCGTCTAAATTATGTCGAGTTGCCGTTGAATCAAGGACATAGGACATCAGCATGCTATCGTTGCCAATATTATTTAATTCCAAGCCGTGTTGAGCCAAAACATTGCGATCAAATTTTATGTGTTGACCAACCACTGGTACTTTTTCAAGCAAAGGTTTTAATTTTTCAATCACCAGTTTTTTTGAAAGTTGTTTGGGGGCACCTTCATAGTCGTGCTGAATAGGAATATAAGCCGCTTCGCCAGCTTTGGCTGAAACAGAAATTCCCACTAGATTAGCCACAGTAAAATCAAGCCCATCAGTTTCAGTATCAAGGGCTAGTATTTTTGCTTTGGATAATTTTTTTATCAAAGCATCTAGATCTTTCTCCGTTAAAATACACTGATATTTCGAATCGACAGCTTTTGGTGGAACATACTCTTCTGTTGATGGTGCGACGTATTCTTTTTTTGTTGTCTTGGTTTTCTCTTTTGTAGTAGCACTTTTAATTAGAGTTTTAAATTCTAAGTCAGTGAAAAGCTTGTGTAATTGATCGGTATCTCTTTTGCCAACTTTCAAATCATTGATGCCAAAATCCAATTCCACATCTTTTTTTATAGTTGTGAGTTGTTGAGAAAGTTTCAATTGTTCAATGCCTTCACGCAGATATTCGCCAACCTTGCCTGAAATTTCTTCAGCATTAGCAATGATATTCTCAACGGTTTCATATTTAGTCAGCCAGTTCACCGCTGTTTTAGGGCCGACTTTTTGAACACCTGGAATATTATCTGAGGTATCGCCAACCAAGGCTAAGTAGTCGATGATTTGATTGGGTTTAACACCAAATTTCTTCATGACACCCGCTTCATCCAAAACTTCATTACTCATGGTATTTACCAAACGAATATTTTTAGTAACCAATTGGGCAAGATCTTTATCGCCCGTTGAAACCACCGTCTTGATGCCTTCTGCTTCTGCTTGAGTAGCCAGAGTGCCGATTACATCGTCCGCCTCGACATTATCAACAACAAAAATCTTTAGGCCCAAAGCTTCACAAATATCATAGATAGGTTGGATTTGTGGACGCAAATCATCTGGCATGGGTGGCCGGTTGGCTTTGTACTGATCGTACATATCGTGTCGAAAAGTGCTGCCTTTGGCATCAAAGATCATGCCCACTGGACTGTCTGGATGATCTTCTAAAATTCGCATCACCATAGTGGTGACACCTCTGACTGCGCCTGTTGGTTGACCGGTCGAAGTCGAAAGCGGTGGCAACGCATGATAAGCACGATATACATAAGAAGAACCATCCACCAAAATGACGGCGTCGTTGTCTGAAGTGCTTTCTGGTTTGACCATGAATACTTTAGTTTAATGGTTAGATATAATTACTGTAAGAGTTTTTTTTAACAATGAGAATCGCCCTTACTTTTATATTGGTTTTTTGTCTGGCCCTTCTGGGTACTGCTTATTATATGGAATACGCCTTGGGCTTAGAGCCCTGTCCAATGTGTATTATTCAACGCATTGCGGTCGCTCTGGCTGGCTTAGCAGCCTTCATTGGACTTATCCATAATCAATATCCAAAAGTTTATTTTGGACTCACTGCATTTTTTAGTGCTGGTGGTGCAGCCTCTGCCACTAGGCATTTATATCTACAATCTTTACCAGCAGATCAAGTACCGACTTGTGGACCAGATCTTGCCTACCTAATTGATAAATCTTATTTCGCTGATGCTTTAAGCATGCTTTTTATTGGCGATGGCAATTGTGCCGAAGTTATGTGGAGTCTTTTGGGTATTTCCATTCCAGGGTGGGTACTTATTTGTTGTGGGCTAGTGATAATCAGCTCTACTGTTGCATACGTTCGTAGCTAACGTTGCCAAAATAATTTTTATCCATTTTTAAAATTTCATTTTTCTTAAAAAATATTCGCACATAATATTTTCTAACGACCGAAACTATAGTTAAAACTAAAGTTTGCACAATCGATATGTATAACGCATTGACAATACCCATGGTTAACATCAAAGCCAAAGTTGTATAAGACAAAAACCAGGCTATTGGCATGGCAATAGCAGTATCGGTCATGGATTCTTTTAAAGTTTTTCTATCAATTTTTTTCATCATACTTTTAAAAAGGCCAAAAATTGTATTCTCTTGATGCGACAAATTTTGTCGCTATAAATGATATAATCAACTTGTTAATCGGGGCCTAAGTATGAGTAATCCAACTTTAAGACAAATTTCCATGTTGGAATTAATTCCACGGGCTCCTCTTAAAACTTATTCGAAAGAGCTTAAAGAAAAACTCAGCGAACGTGGTTACGAAGTTGATGAAAGAACTATTCAGCGGGACCTAGTTTCTTTAGAGAGAGTTTTGCCATTGATTTGTGACGATCGAGATAAACCTTATGGTTGGTCTTGGGCTGAAACAGGTCTAGGAATTCAAGCACCTGCCATGGATCCTGTTGAAGCTTTGACATTGTCACTAGCAGAACAATACCTTGAACCTATAATGCCAAATGCAAGTTTTAAAAGGATCGGATATTTTTTTAAACGAGCCAACAGCGTCTTGAAGGAAACGAGTCCTAAATTAATTAGTCGTTGGCGCGATCGCGTAAGAGTATTGCCAGAGATGTTACGTTTTAAAAACCCAATTCTTAATAAATCGGCCGAACAAGCCTTATACAAAGCAACCTTTGAAGGGCTGCAAATTAAAGCCCTTTATCGAAAGCGTGGAGATACTCATTCAAGCTTGAGGCACATTCATCCTCTGGGATTGGTCATGAAAGGCAGCATTAATTACTTAATTTGCATGATGGACGAAGACAAAGAGAATCCTCGTTACTTGCCCCTTCACCGCTTTGAACGAGTAGAAATTCTTGATGAAAAAATACGCGAACCGAAAGATTTTGATTTAGATGAATTTACCCATGTCAATAATTTAAGTTTTGAATATTCTAAGAAACTTTATACTTTCAAAGCTTTGTTTGACTTTACCGCGGCGGCTCATTTAATGGAAACTCCTCTTAATGGAACCCAAAAAATTAAAAAGCAGCCAGATGGGAGGTTATTGGTTTCTGCCAGAATGACCGATACGTTGCAATTCGAACAATGGCTAAAAGGATTTGGTTCAGACGTTGAGATTTTAGCTCCAATCGAACTTAGAGCTAAGTTCAAAAAACTAGCAAAAGACCTGATTAAAAAATATGATGACTAAAGAATAGATGAATAATTTCTTAGACCTTTTCATTGTTTTATTATTACTGGGAATTTTTGCCTTTCTGATCTTCCTTTTCTTTAAATTTAAAACTTCGGATGAAAGTTCTTATCAATCAAATCAAAATTTTGAAGAAAAAATTGATCTGCTTTCGAGTGAAATTTCGGAAATAGAAAGCAAGCTGATTTCGGTAACGACTCCGATTAATGAGCTCAATAGATTTTTAGGTGGCAATGTTTCAGCTGGTCGTTTAGGCGAATGGAATCTTGAGTCTGTTGTAAAAGACATCATGCCTGATGGTAGTTACGAATTTCAAAAGATTATAAATCCAGAAACGACTGAACAAGTAGATTGTGCCGTTTATAGTGCCGACGGCCTAATCATTCCAATTGACTCAAAATTATATTCAGGACAATTTAAGAATTATCAGGCTACTTCAAAAAAAACCGAACAAGAAAAAATATTGAAAGGCCTCAAAACTGCTATTCTTAAGGATGCCGACGAGATTGCTCAGAAGTACATTCGACAAAATACAACCTCGAATTATGCCATTCTTTATATTGCTTCAGAAAAAATGAACGATTTGGTAGATATGATCGAAGACCTGCGCCAAGAATGCCTTTCTGAAAAAAATGTTCTCATACAAGGACCGAATACCATGGCAGCTTTTTTAGATACCGTTAAAATAGGACATCATTACTTAAACTTGAATGAAACAGCCAGTAAGGTCGCTGAAGTGGTCAGAAAAATAAACAAACAATTCAAAGCTTTTGATGAAAGCACTGCCAATGTCAAAAAAAGATTGGAAGCTTCGGTGAAAGAAGTAGACGAATTACAAACTCGAATTAATGTGCTCGGTAGAGAATTGGACAGAGGCGCAGAAGATCTAAATGAAGAAGGCTAAGGATAGAACTCTTAAAGGAGATAAAAATAAGACTCTAGTAATTAGTTTTAGTGGTGGTCGTACCTCAGCTTTTTTAACTAGGGAACTCCTGAAACACAAAAAAAAATGGAAAGATGTCATTGTCATTTTTGCCAACACAGGGCAAGAACATGAAAAAACCTTAGAGTTTATTAATAATTGCGATGAGCGATTTGGCTACAACACAGTCTGGATTGAAGCAGTCTCTCATCCAGGCGAGAGAAAAGCTTCGACTGCCAAGATAGTAGATTTTAAATCGGCTTCCCGNGATGGNAANCCATTTGAAGGNGTAATNGCAAAGTATGGAATACCTTGGTCCAANGCAGGTCACTGCACCAGAGAATTAAAAGANTACCCAATTAAAAATTACCTAAAATCTATCGGTCTGGATAAAAAGAATCGTGTTATGGCCATAGGCATCAGAAAAGACGAAGAACATAGAAAAGCAAAAGGCGCTAAAGAAAATAAAATGATTTACCCTTTGATTGATTGGAAAGTGGATAAGCAAGATGTCTTAACCTGGTGGGAAAAACAAAACTTTAATCTAGAGATCCCTGAGCACTTTGGCAATTGTGTTTGGTGCTGGAAAAAATCTTATAGAAAGTTGATGACTGTGATGGAGGAATATCCAGAAGCATTTGAATTTCCAGAACGTATGGAAAAGAAACATGGCAGAACAGGGAAAATTGCTGAACAGATGTTGAAGCATGGCGCACTTAAAAATGCCGGCTCAATCAAATTTTTTCGTGGTTTCAAAACGGTTCAAGACATAAGAGATATGGCCAAAGAAGGATTTGAGAAGTTTGTCGATACCCGACACTTAGACTTGTCCGATGGTTGCTCAGAGTCTTGTGAACCATTTCTTGATGGGAATAATAAAAAGGAGGAGCAAAATAAAATTCCAACAAGGAATATTCAAATATAAAAACTATTTAAAATTTTCTTTAAGCTTTTTGTGGATATGCCTAAAAGTTGTAAAACCATCAGTTGGATTGGGCGAAATTTCGGTTTGAAGAAGTTCAAATCCGGCATAGGCATATTCATTAAAAACTTTATACCCCTGTTCTGACAATTTACCTTCATCTAGGTCTATTAATCTTTCTAATCTGTCTTTAAGCATTTTCTTATCAGTAATTTCTAATTCATCATTTTTTAAATGTTGGACAATTAGAGTTGAATAAAAATCTATTTCTCGGAAACCCTCAGTTGGATTACTAATTATATCTCTATAGCCTCCTGTCTCGTCTTGAGGTGAATATTTTTTTTTTGTTGCCAAACCAATTAAAAAACATAAGTAAAAAAGGTCCCACTGAGTGGTTAAAAAAGTATTTGACTTAATCTTTTCAAAGTATTTTCCTAAATGCGAATGGGCTTTATACATTTTCTTTATCTTTTTTTATTCTAAAATCTTTATAAAATTCTTTATCGTAAGATACTATGCCATTAAAAGTTTGTAATGCGTCTTCGGGCAAATCTGACTTTTTAATAAGAGCTTTTCTTGCCGTTGTTATTAAATTAGCTTTATCTATTTCTTTCCTAAAATTTTCTGATCCAACTTCAAAAATAAATCCTGGCTTTTCGATATTAATGTGAAAACAAATTGATTGATGAGATATTTCTTTTAAAAACTTAACCATGCCTCCCCTAGACTCTTCCTCGATGGGTAAAACTGGATGATCAATAATCATTGGAAAGTTAACTGATGCTCTTTCTAATACAGACATTGCAAAGGAGGTGACTACTATTGCCTCTTCTCCTCCAGACCCTCCAGATTTATTACCTTCCATCAATATGGCTTTATCTAGTGAATGAACATTTATCTGCTCTCTTCCAAATGAAGATTTTATTTTTTTGTTTATTTCTTTTGCCAGATCATCTTTTATCTTTTGATCTGTATTATTTGTTGATTTTAAAAGACTAGATTTTAATAATTCGAACTTTTTTAAATTTTCTTCGTAATCTCCAGATTCCGCTCTTTTGATATTCAGAAAAGTCTTATATTCTTTAACATCTTCCAGCGCCCAAGGTGAAGAAGATATTTGATTACGAGTTAAGCGATCAAAAGCAGCATCGCGTATTCTTTTATCTTCATATTTTGTATCAACTATTTCATTTATCCTCTCGCGAATATCGTCTAATTCCTCTTTTAACGAATCTCTTTCAGCCAGTAATTCTGTTAAATTTTGACCTTTGCTAGAATCCATTTCTAGTTGCTTTAAATCGTCTTCAAAATCGCCTAATTCATCCGTCAAATCAGCTAGTGCCTCAATCTCAGTATCGAATGACGAAACATCTGCTTCATCTGTCATTATATTAATTGCGCCTTTTATCCTATTAATAGTTTGGACTTGATCTGTACCTAAATATTTGTCCTTACCTTCAAGAATATTTTTCCTCATTTGCTCAGTCATAGGAGTATCACAAATACAATGATCGTCTTGCGCAATCTCCTCAAAAAACTCCGCTTCGTAACCTGGAAGTTTTTTATTTTCAAGATTTTCTCTAAAAGTCTGCAAATTAGTTTTTAAGTCGTTTGAAAAATAAGCTGGATTCTTAAAATGCGTACTTACCTTTTGTTCAAATAGATAAATCTCTTCCTGTTTTCCTTTTATATGATTTTCAAGCTCTCTTTTTTTTTGTTTGTATTCTTCATCATCTTCTAGAATATTTTCCACTTCTGCTTTTTTTTCTTCGTATTGGGGCTCAATCTTGTCTCGTTCTTTTTCTTCTTTAGATTTAGCTTTTTCTAATTTTTTTTGAATTTTATTTAATTCTAGTAACTTATCATCCCAATTTTTTGTTTTATTATTTTTTATTCCCGAATGTCTTTTATTGAATATCTTTTCTAATTCTTGAATTATTTTCTCTATGGCTTGTGCGCCTGAAAAAGTTTTTATAGATTCATTTACAAAATCATTGTTCTGGTCAAAATATTTAGCTAATTTATCTGCACTAAAAGTAAATATATTTGCATGTCCCTTAGAGAAATAACTCCTTATATCTCTTGGGGGAACGAATGAATCGTATCTCCCGGTAGGACCATCTGTAGTTATTTTTGCTTTTCCGCTTTTGAAATCCAAATCAACTGTGTAGTTATATATTTGATCGGGGGCAGAAGATGAGCTGTAGGTTAATTTCAAAACAAAAAGGCCATTTCTAATGTTTTTAATTTTTCCATCCTTTTTTGCCCTGAGAGTTGATTCTCTTTGCATTTCTTTGACAAGTTTTGAATCCCATTCATTTGAAAATAGGCATGTTATAAGTTTTAAAATTGTTGTTTTACCGGTTCCATTAGGCATTTGAACAAAATTTAAACCATCCTCGAACTTTAAGCTTATATCTGGGCACCTTAAATTTTTAGTTTCGATTTTATTAAGAGTTATTTTCATTCTTTATCAAACTTCATAAGATCTTCTATAAGTAAATTCATATTATCTTTGCTTGCATTTATTCCTTTTTCTTCAAAGTCCTTGATGCTTTTCACAAGATAATTGACTTTTTTTGAGTTCTTTTTAAAAGTTTTTTTTAATTGAGCTCTTATTTCTTTTTCTAAAATTTCGTCCATTTTTTTACTTTTTCCTTACTTTAGATAATTCTTTTAACCAATTCGTTCTTTTTTCTTCTCTTTGTCTAATAGAATTTTCTTCTATATCATCATAAAGAACAAAATCGTAAACCTTAGCAACCTTATTTTTATTTTTCGGATCTTTGCGAATGCATCTTCCAATTCTCTGTATTGTTTGTCTTTTTTCAGACCACGATGCCGCTAAAAAAACTTTCTCTAAAGAATTTATATCTATTCCTTGAGACAACGCAAGACAAGTGACTATGCAATCAAGATTACCAGATGCAAGTTCCTCAAGTCGTTGATCTTGATCATTTTCATTAAATAATAAAGAAAATTTAACTCCTTCTTTATTTAAAAATTTTGCACATTCTTCTGCTTGTTCTATTTCGGCGAAGAAAATAATTGAATTTTTAACTATCAAGGGATCTTTTTTTACTACTTCTCCAAAGGTAGCTATTTTATTTGAAGCAACTCCATAAACTCTAGATATTGCAATATTTCTTTGTTCTTCTGTCATTCTCGGCACTCTATTTTTATCATTAAATGCAGAATTGATATTGCGAATTTTCATCTTATCTTCTGAACTTAACTCTACGGGAATTGGATGATAATCAAAATGCACCAATATTCCGTCTTTTATTGCATCTTCCAAATCAAATTTGAAGATTGTGCTTCCAATAGCTTTTTCCATGAAACTTGTTTTATCCGCATCATATTTTCTTTCAGGAGTAGCGCTCAAGCCTAATGTATAAGATAGATTTTCAACTTTTGTTGGATCATGAGTCATCGCTGTATCTGTCGAAAAACCATGAACCTCATCGAAAATAAACAAAGTATCGTTTTCAACGTTAGGTGTATTATCTATTATCCAATTGATATGATTCGGATCGTATCGCATTACGAGCGTGCTTGGTTTCGTGCTTAATGAAAAACGCTCTCTTTCTTTAGATTCGTAAACCCTAAGATTCAATTTATTTTCTTTATCCCATTTCTTTACATCATCTAACCATTGTCCGGTTAAAGCATTTGAACTGTCAGCTATGGCAACTATCCTTGATATATCTTTCTTTTTTAAAAGCAATCTAGAAATTTCTAACGCTGTTTTTGTTTTTCCTGTTCCTGTTGCCATATTCAAAATGCCTTTGCGTTTTTTTGGATCTCTTGTCGCCAAGTTTTCATGGACAGAATAAATATTTTTTTCAGATTTTAAGAATGTCTCAATAGCCATCTCTTGATGTTTCCAAAATCTAAATGTTTGAGGGCCCTCATCGTCGCCCAGTACAGATGTTCCGCCATAAGGATTTGTCTTATCTATAATTTTTAATCTCTTGAGCATTTTCTTGCTTATGCCTCTTACTCGAACATCTTTCACCGGAATTTTATCCGCATTCCAATAGGCATCTACTCTGTCTTTTAATTTATTTACTCTTTTTATATCTTCGTCTCTATCTGAGAGCATAATTTGGCAGCTTTCACCGTGCTTCCACAAACCTCCAAGCGACTCATTAAAACTCCCTTGGTATGCAATATAAGATTTGTCTTTAAACTCAAAATAGCCTCGTTTTGTATGATTCAATTCGCCTTTAAGGTCGTCTTTTTCGATATCGTCATGTATTTCAAGCTCATCTATAATATCAATAAATTTTAGTTCCAATTTATTTGAAAGTATTAAATGAGAAAGAATTTGCCCCACAGATGCACCGGTTTCTTTCGATTGTCGAGTTGGGTCACTTACTAAAAGAGGTAAAGTTCTCTTTAAAATTTTTTCTGACTGTTCTTTTAAAATTTTAAATTTTTGTGTATCAGAAGTTGCTTCTAATAAAGCTCTATAAGTGGACTTATCAATAGCAGGAGAACAGAGTATTTCTATTTTTACATCTTTTTCATTTCGTTTGATAATTGACTCTAATGCTCCAGCCCATCCTCTAATAGCTGATGATTTAAACCAGCCTGTTTCTCTCCTAGAAAACACAGCCTCTTCCAAGGCGGGACAAATGAATTCAACAGCAATGTTAGTTTCGGGAGCTTGTAAATCAATTACATCGTCTTCTAAATATTTCCCTACTATCTTGGGGGTATTTAAACTCTTAACTACCATCCTTGCTGCAACACTTTCCCCTTAGGACTATAAGACTAAATCTTATTAAAATATTAATCAATTTCTTTCTCTTTGGGTTCATTTAATTTTAAATCTAACTCCTCTGCCATTTTTTTTACAGCGAACGCAAATACGTTGCTTATAGGTCTTTCTGTTTCTTTACCGATTTCCCTAGCTATTTCAACAATTTCTTTTCTTATAGCCACACTTTTCCATTTGTTTAAATCCATTTTATTACCTCATTAGAATTTATTTAGGAATTATTTTTTTAAGTCCATGTTTAAGCCACCCATTTAGATTTTGAATTTTTTTGGTCGTAAAGCCTTTCATATCTCAGAAATACTTCTTCACAATCCCAACTTAACGCTCTGTCTAATTTTGAGATATCTATAAGAATTTTTTTAAGCTCGCTCATCACAAAAGTTTTCTCATTTTTCCAAAAAGACCACATAATTTTTTCGTAATTAGAATAGCGATGAATTAGAAGATAAATAAGATTTTGATTTTCAGAAAGCTTATTATTTTTGTTTCTTTCGAAATCTTTTTTAGCTTTTGATGATATATCTTTTAAATCTATTTTTTCGTTAAGTCTTAATTTTAGATTTTCCATTCTATGCAATTTTTTTATTTAAACTTTCAACACACTCTTGGTAAAAATAATTAACATCTGGATTAATTATTATGTCTGCCTCAGTTAGAGGCTGAAGAAAATTTAACCCTTCAAGTGATGTGCATCTACTTAGAGCCACATAAGATTGACCATGACAAAAAGCCCTTTCTAGGTCGATCGTGCAACTGTCTAAAGTCAGTCCTTGTGCCTTATGAATCGTTGAGGCCCAGCCCAAACGAACGGGAAACTGGAAAAATTCTCCTTTGATTTCTTCTTTTATCTTCTTTTCTTTTTTATCCCATGTGTAATTAATTATTTTCCAAGTATCTCGATAAACTTCATAAATATTTTTGTCAATCTCTATTTCTAAATGATCATCAAATAGATTCAGAACTTTGCCAATTGATCCATTTGCCCAGAAACTTTTATTGTTTTTTGTCATTCTTACTTGGGCTCCCTTTTTTAGTTCCAGCGTCAAGGGGGCAGGCAAACTTTCTTCTTTATCTTTTTTATATTTAAAGGTACCAGTTAGAGTAGCCTCATAAATCTTAGAAGGTGTTTTTAATCTTTTTAACCTTTCTGAGTTTTTTTCGTCAGCATTTTGATTTGAACCAGTAAGTGTCATCTTTGTTTCATGTTCGCTTTTTCTAGACAAACAGTTCTCATTTAATATATTCAAGGTATCAATTAGATTTGTGCCCCTTCTAATGTTTTCTAATAAAGTAGCGTAATTTGAATCAATCTTTTGCCTAAACTGATGCTTTAAAATATATATCTCTGGAATAATTCTCTCCATGACATTTGCATAAAAAAAGAAAGTGCCTTGATAATTATCGTAAAAAAAACTTTGGGCAGACTCTTTTACAACAGGCTCTAATTGAAAAAGATCTCCAACAAGCATCATAGAAACTCCACCAAAAGGATTGTTGCTTCTTCTAGTCTTTCTTAATGCTTTATCAATGGAATCCATAATTGATGCATTAACCATCGAAACTTCATCAATGATTAATAAATCAAGCTTTTCTATCAAAGAGCTATCTAATTTTTTTTTAATTTTAGGGCTAGGTGAAAAGTCGAACTGAAAAAAGCTATGAATTGTTTGCCCTCCTATATTTAACGCAGCTATTCCAGTAGGTGCTAATAATGCGGTATTTATATTTAACTCTCTAATTCTCTCAACTAAGGTTGATTTACCAGTCCCGGCCGCACCGAACGTATATATTATTTTTTGTTCTTTTTTGTTCTTGATATCCTTAATCGATTTCAAAATTTTTGAAGATTCAATGGTTTCTATTATTTCTTTTTTATCTTTCATATTTAATTAAACGATCTTTATCGACTTTTGTTACTTTTTTTAAGTTTGGATATTTTTCAAAATCCATAAACTTTTCAAGTCTTTTCTCATCCTCTTTTCCAATAACTTTTTGAGAATAAAATTTAAGGTATTTGAAACTATCTAGAAATTTTTTTAACTTTATAAAAATATAAACAACTAGCAAAAGCTGAAGTGCTAATATCAAACCTAAAAAAAGTCCGGCAATATAGAAGTTCGAAGCTAAGAAAAAATTATTAATTTTTGAATAACTGAGCTCTAGAAAAATAAGAAGACAAATGCTCAGAAAGATTTTCAAAAAAAAAGTCCTGTTGGATGCTAAAAATACGATAAATGAAAATTTAGAGAGAAGTTTAAACATTTAAAACCAAGCAACCCCGGATGCTAGTGCTATAGCAAAAACTCCGCCTTTTTTAAATCTTCTCCATATTTTTTCTTCTTCCTCAGCCAGCAAAAATTCAATATCAGAATCTGAAATGTCTTTTAAAGTTTTGTTTCTAAAAATTAGTTCTTTCTTGATATTTTTTATAGCTTGTTTTCTTACCCTGATTTTCAAAGCGGGTAGCTGCTTTTCAACAAACTTTTCTAAATTTAAATATTTTTTTTTCATTTCTGTTACTAATAACGATGAAATGATTTAAATGTTACAAATTAAAAAAATTTTTAGCCTCTTAGCAGAGAGACAACAACTGTTAAGAGGCTTTAGGAGAAAAGAAAAGAAATTTTATAATCACATTGCGACATATTATGTCGTATTAATTATTCAAATTTAGCCTGATAAAGTTTTGAATAGCCCATATAACTTCGTCTTTGTCTTCCAGTTAGACGTCCGTATTCGTCGAAAAAGTAGACCATTGCGCCAGTAGGGCCTGTCATTTGAATATGAAGCTCCCAAGTACCATCTTCAAATTTTCTAATGCTCTTGCTGTGATCGATGTCAATTTTTTCTAATAATTCTTTCATGCCTCTTCCCAAAATTTCAATGTGGTTGGATTTAAAATAGTTGGATCTTTCACTAATCTTAAAATAGCCTTATAAAACTCATCTGCAGCTTCGTCAGAAACAAGAAGCCTTAGCGATTCAATTACTCGAGTAATGCGCAACTGATTGTGATCATGACCCTTTTGCCAGGAGTCATTTCTACTCAAAAAAGATAAAAACCAAGCAGCTGATTTCTCAAGATTATTTATTACTTTTGGATTGTTTTTAAGTTTGTCTATTAATGCTTGATCGTTTAAGAATAGTTTATTGAAAGTTGCTTGACTTTGTTTGTTCGTAGGAAAGACTAACTGAACAAAATCATGAGTGCCTTCAATTTCGTTATCTGAGAAAGACCAAATTTCATCGAGCGTTCTGCCCTTAAAATCTGAGCCTTGATTGGTCAAAAACTTTTCAAAATCCATGTATTTATTTATGTGAGCCTAGCAGCAGATCGTTTTCAAGCTGCCTTTTTTGACACAACTCGGCGAAATCATCCATTGCTTGTTGAAATTCGTTACTTTCGAAGGTAAGAAGGTTGAAACCTTCAAAATATAAATAATATGGGCTTTCAGGGGGAATGAATATGGATAATCTTCTTACTAAAGATTCATCTTTTTTAATTAGAAAGGCCCCTTTCTTGATTTGAATCAAAAAAATATCAAATAATAAATCATCGCTTTTAGAATGTTTTTGATAAAACTCCTTGTCTATCATATTTTCAAATTTGTTAATGAGACGTATTTCTGAATCAACCCAATATGGTGGTTCGTCATCAACCTGCATGACTACTCTGGTTTCATTTAAGAGATCTTCTCTTTCTACTATGCCTTCGTGTTTTCGGAAACCAGCAGTAAAGATTTGAAAAAAAACTTCAGGTTGATCGCAATTGGGCATGCTGAAAGATAAGACTAATTTATTCCAATAAGAGTGTTGATCGCTGATAGAAATGTATCCATAGTCGCCATCATTCGATTCAGATATTTCCCAGGTGGTACCAATTTCATTCAAGTAAAGGTCGGAATGATAAATTTTATAAGTTTGGTCTTGAGCGGACATCGTTATGCCGCTCAAGAAAAATAATAAATAAAAGTTAATCTTCATTAAATAATTTCGACCAAAGTATAGTTCCGTCAAAATCGATTTCTATTTCTTCGTTGGACATATTTTTTAGACACGTAAAATTCTCTTGAGTTCTAAGGTTAAGGTTTCAAGACGACAAGCTTTGTCGTAAGAGCGTTATAAAGTTTGCCTCTGGAGAAAAGATGAATAATCCTGAAATAGACAAAAAATTAAGCGGCGCGATAGACGAAGTGATCTCGATTTATTTAGAATCAACCGATGTTGAGGTTATCGATCTTTTCAGGAGTTTAACAAGGCATGTTATATCGTTAAATTACCAATATGCCTCTAATTATCGCTCTGCGACTGCCATGATTGCGCAATGTCTTAATGATGTTATGTGCGACTTGCAAGAACAAAAGATCTTTAATGACGAGTTCAAAGACAACTTAAAGAAAGGCAAAGTTACATCAGCTTTGGAAGATCATTTAAAAAAGAAGCATTAAAATTTTGAAAAAGATAAAAGCGAAAAATTTTTTTCCTTACCCTTCTCAAGAAAGTTTCGATGATGCCTTGAATGTTATTGCCGAAATAAGAGCAGAAAATTACTTATGGACAAAAAAAATTTGGTATGTTGAACAGAAAATTAAAAAATTTGCTAACGACGATATCAATCGTGAGTTTTATGTTCGGTTAAGGAATAAGTTAGACGAGAAAATTTGTAACAGTCATAGTATTTATATTGATTTGTTAATGGATATTACAAAAGTAACTGGCATAAAAAAGAAAATTACAAAAAAATTTNTTCAAATGACCGATGAGCTAATTNTGCAAGACAGAAGATCTAATGATTATTTTAATATTAAAAATCAACCTTTTCCTTTTGAAGATGAATTAAACTATCGTTAACCAATGCTAAAAAAGGGAGCCTGAGCTCCCTTTTTTATTTTAAGCAAAAGTTTATTCCCAAGCCTTAACAGGATTGACAATTCCTCTTCTGACTATCGAACGATTTCTTCTGACCGCTGTTTGAAATTCTTTGAAATCTGGATTTTTCATATCCAATAAATCTAAAGTTTCCATGAGTGAAGCCACATTCTGGCCGCCAATAAAAGCGAAGTGAGAAAAATCAGTTCCGGCTATAACTCTTTCAAGTCCATAAGAACTAGTTAGTTGTCCTTGCTCAACCATAGCGTCGGTCATTTTTTTATAAGCAGTTAGATAGGCATCTTCATTTTTAATGTTCATTTCGAAAACAGCAAAAACTGTATCTTTAGTCCAGTCGCCTTGCTCATAAAGTTTTTTAACTAAATTTTGTTCAGTCGGCTCTGAGATTTCTGCCATTTCAGTTAGAAATGTTGCGTAATCAGGGCAGGTGCTCAAGATTGCTAAAGTCTCATCTAAGACTTTTGAGCCTTCATAAGTCACTACAAAAGTATGCGTTGATTCTTCGCCACCATTGAAAGTTTCTGCCATCAAAGCCACCGTACTCGGCGTTTTTTGACCGCATTCAGAAGCATTGAACTTATCCATCGCCGCAACCACTGCTGGTGGATTGGTTGTAGAAATGCCGTAATAGGCATAGTACGTATCCATTGCATGATCGTCTGCTTGAGCGAAACCGCTCAAGACAAAAAGAAGTATTAAAGTTTTTTTCATGAAATATCCTCTAAGTTATTGTTTTGGCCAAGATTTTACAGGAAACACTAAAGATGTATTGATGACATCTCTAACCATGCCTACTTTTTTAGAAAATTTTGCAAAAGCTGGCGAAGTTGTTAATGCGTCCTGATTCGCCACCAAGCTTTCATAATCTTGNGCNCCAACGTAGACAAAATGTGAAGCCTCATTATTNCCNAGGAATATTCTATTTAATCCATAAGATCCTGTGACNGAACCNTCAGCAACNTTAGANTCCATTAATTCGGTCCAAGCTTTGGCATAAGCTGCTTCATTAGTTGTAGTAATTTCGTATCTCAAAAAGACATTGTCTTTTGTCCAATCACCAACTTCNATNGCTGGGATAATTGCNAACTCAGATACNGCTTCCGCTCCTGAGGCAATGCCTTGTAACATTTTTACNGCTTCTGGACAGCTTTGCATNAGAGCTCCAGCTTTGGTGAAATCTTCCATAGTNTCATAAGAAACGATAATAAAATGAGTTGATGCATCGGANCCATTAATTGGCTCGGCCATAAGNCCAATATCCGCTGGCATCTTTTTCCCACACTCAGAGGCAGCAAACTCATCAAGAGCGCCAACCACTGCAATAGGGTTAGTAACATTCATAAAATANAAAGCGTGCATGGCATGTCTGCCTTCGCCTTCTGCATGAATAGATANCGACATCNTTGTCGCAATAATAATTAAGATTTTTTTCATTTTTCTCTCCATTGAAAAAATTTAAGGGGTAACTAATATGAGACAATTACAGCTAAAAGTGAAGTGAAATTTTTAATTTTAAGTGAGAAACGTGCGACTTTTTGTCTAATACTTATGTGTTTGACAACAAATTTATTTGCAAGGGAATTATTAACTGAAATCACAGTTACAGACGGCGACACGGTAAGAGGGAAATATGGAAATGAGTTAATCAAAATAAGATTGGCTGAAATTGATGCGCCTGAATTAAAACAAGCTTTTGGTGGCGAGTCTAAAAACTGCTTAAAAAAATTAATCAAACAATCAGATGATAAAGTTTTTTTTAAGTTCAGAGAAAAAGATCGTTATAAAAGACACGTCGGCTGGATCTATTCTGAAAATCTTGATATCAATTTAGAAATGGTCAAAAGAGGTTGTGCCTGGGTTTATGATCGCTACGCAGAGAGAAAGGTGCTTTTCAAATATCAGAATTTGGCTAAAGAAAAGAAACTTGGACTTTGGAAGAGTATTAATCCTATTGCACCATGGGAATGGCGACGTCTAAATTAAGAGAGATCAACAGCGAATTTTTTTAAAACTTCTAACGGCGCATAATTTAAAGCAGATTCTTCAGTACTTTGTAAAACGACTTTAGGAGCAAAGCCTGCCTCCCAGGCTTCAACCCAACGATCCACACAAAGACACCAGCGATCGCCTGCTTTTAAACCAGGAAAACCAAAATCTTCCATTGGCGTAGAGAGATCGTTGCCTCTGGAGGCAGAGAAAGTCAAAAAGTCATCCGTCATAACTGCACAGACTGTGTGCTTACCACGGTCTTCTTCGCCTGTGGTACAACAACCATCTCGGTAAAATCCAGTTAAAGGCTCAAATGAGCAAGGGATCAAAACTTCTCCAAAGACATTTTTAGATTCACTCCATATGANTATTTTACCCAACTATTTACTTATATAATAAGAAGATGAACATATTTGAGGGAGTGAAATTTAATAACTCTTTTGCAAAACTTTCAGAGGAGTTTTATACCAAACAAAAGTGGTCATCTTTTGAAAAGGCACATTTGATTTCGTTCAACAAAGGTTTAGCAAAAGACTTAGGCTTAAATCCTGATCTGAAACCAGAGGAATTAGTAAAAATTTTCAATGGAGAGGTTGAACATCAAAACTCTGAGTCATTAGCAATGGTTTATGCCGGTCATCAATTTGGCAACTGGGTACCGCAATTGGGTGACGGCCGAGGAATTTTATTTGGCCAAATTGAAACTCCTCAAGGGTTGCGAGATTTGCATATTAAAGGGGCTGGAAAAACTCCTTATTCGAGATTTGCCGATGGCAGAGCCGTCTTAAGATCTACGATTAGAGAATATTTATGTGGAGAAGCCATGCATGGCCTAAGAATTCCTTCTTCACGCGCCTTGCTGATGTTTGGTAGCAATGAACTTGTTTTTCGAGAAACAACCGAAACTGGTGCAATGCTTGTTAGAACTGCTAAAACCCACATAAGGTTTGGTCATTTTGAATATCTAAAACACAACGATAAAAAAGAGTACATAGAAGAATTACTAGATCATGTGTTGGCGGAATATTTTCCTGATTTGGTTGATAGAGAAGACAAATATGAAATTTTCTTTGAGAAAACAGTTCAATCAACAGCAGAATTGATAGCAAATTGGCAAGCGGTAGGCTTTGCTCATGGGGTGATGAATACCGACAACATGTCGCTACTTGGTGAAACGTTTGATTTCGGACCATTTGGTTTTCTAGAATCTTATGATCCAAATTTTATTTGTAATCATTCTGACGAAGGTGGTAGATACGCTTTTAACAATCAACCAGCGATAGGTTTATGGAATTGCCAGGCCCTAGCAGCGGCGTTGGATGAAATTATTGCTGAGGAAAAATTAATTGAAGCGCTAAAAAAATATCAACATTATTTCTATGAGCATCTAATCGATCTCTATCGAAAAAAATTAGGTCTACAAGAAAAGNTTGAGGGCGATGCNAAGCTAATCGAATCTTTATTAACTTGGTTGCAAAATTCCAAAAAAGATTACACTAACTTTTTTAGAAACTTGCATAACATTCACGAACCCAAAAGCATAATCTTTGAGGATGCTGAAGGGAAAGCTTGGTCTAAAAAATTCGAAGAACGTTTTGGGTTAGAAAAGGTTTCTTTTAAGAAAGCCCAGCAGAAAATGCTTGCTAATAATCCTAAATATATTTTGCGGAACTATCTTGCTCATCAAGCTATAAAGAAAGCAGAACAGAATGATTTTTCTGAAATAGAAGTATTAATGAAATTACTCAGTCAACCTTTCGAGGAGCATTTGGAATATGAAAATTATGCAGAGTCTTCTCCTGATTGGGGTAAGTCTCTAGAAATATCTTGCTCATCATAATTAGCAAAAATTATTTTTTTCACAAGCCAAGCAAATCTTTGAGAGACCCATTTCTTGGTGTCGACTTTTGGAAAAATAATTAAAAGGTAACTTTTTCAAGCAGGAACTACATTTTTTTTGATTTTTCATATTCAAATTCTAACAAAAAAAAAGTCCTAAAATAGTAGAACCCCCGAGGCCGAAGCTTCAGGGGTTCAAGGGGGGGAGAAGAAACTCTTAAAAAACTTTTATTTGTTTCTAACTTCGATTTTAAGCACCGAAAGTTAATATTCCTAGACTACCTACGTAAAGTAGGGTAGAGAAGCAAACCACATAACCCACTGTGCCTATAACTGCTCTATAAACATTCATTTTGTAACTCCGTTTAGTTATGAATTGTTGANACATATANTAAACCNAACAAAAAGACCATTTTTTNNACTACAAAGAGAGTAAAAAAAGGTATTTGCACATTTTGTTATCAAAATAGGCTTTTTTATTACCAAAATGGCTCAACAAGGCTCAAAGTATAGTCAAATAAGCTTTTAAAGCTATAGTAAGGTGATTAATTTTCTAGTTTTTAACGTTAATGTTATAAAGATTTTACCAAAAGTTATAAAAAGTAGCTTTTTTTATGCATTTTTGGATTTTTTATCTTTCTAATAATTTTAAATACTATTTTTTTGGGTTTGATTTGATCTAAAATAGTCCACCCAAACAATTAGGAGCAGCATCATGAGGCAAATACAAATTCAAAAACCCGGTGGTCTAGAAAATTTAAAATTGGAGAATGTAGACTCTCCCAATTTAGCAAACGACGAAGTTTTGATGAAGATTCATGCCAGCAGCCTCAATTATCATGATCTGATGGTAGCGCTAGGTCTAATTCCTACGGATGATAAACGAGTCCCACTTTCTGATGGAGCAGGAGAAATTCTTGAAGTTGGTTCAGATGTAACTAGGTGGAAAATTGGCGATAAAGTCATGAGTGTTTGTTTCCCAAATTGGGTGGACGGTCCTCCTAAATACGAGCTGTTGAGTTTTATTGGTGATAACGAAGATGGTTATGCCGCAGAAGTCATCGCTATTAAAGAAACTGCGCTCACAAAAATACCAGACAACCTTTCCTTTTCTGAAGCGGCAACATTGCCTTGTGCTGGACTTACCGCTTGGCGAGCATTGGTGGATGAAGGAAATTTAAAAAAAGATGAAACTGTATTGATCCAGGGCACTGGTGGTGTTTCAATTTTTGCCTTGCAGTTGGCAAAATGCATGGGGGCAAAAGTTATCGCCACATCTTCGTCTGAAGAAAAGTTAGCAAAACTAAAAGAACTTGGCGCAGACGAACTGATTAACTATAAGGAACATCCGGAATGGGGAAAGGAAGTTTTAAAAATTACAAACAACGAAGGAGTTGATCACGTTATGGAAGTTGGCGGCGGTGGAACTTTTGGGGAATCCGTGCGAGCGGCCAAACTTGGTGGACACATTGCTTTGATTGGTGTTTTGAGCGGTCCAGCAGTGAGTGAAATTATTTTACCCAGAATTTTTCTCAAACAGGTGCGTTTGAGTGGTATTGCAATGGCCAATCAACAATCTCAAATTGCTATGATTGAATTTATTGAAAAACACAATATAAAACCAGTAATTAGCGATACTTTTGATTTAGCTAATCTTTCCGATGCCTTTCAACATCAAATAGACAATAAACATTTTGGCAAGATTTCCATAACAATGGGAGCTGAATGAATAATTATGATTTTGTAGTTCTTGGAGGAGGTTCAGCAGGTTGCGTGCTGGCAAATAGACTAAGTGCAAATCCAAATCATACGGTCTGTTTAATTGAAGCTGGATCTAAAGATAATAGCATCTCTATTAAAACGCCTGCTCTCTTCGCCTTCATGGGAGATAAGAGCAAATACAATTGGGCTTTTTTAACTGAGCCTCAAAAAGGTTTTGCCAAAGAGAAATCTTTGGAACACGAAGTTGCTGTTGTAGATACCACTGGTCAAACTCATAAATTAAAAGAAGAGCTAGAAGAACACAGAAGAGGCTACCAACCGAGAGGGAAGACTTTAGGTGGGTCGAGCTCGATTAATGCCATGTTATATGTGCGCGGTCATAAATGGGATTACGATCATTGGGCAAGTCTTGGTAATCCGGGCTGGTCTTATGATGAAGTTTTGCCTTACTTCAAAAAAGCAGAACATAATGAAATGATCGATAATGAATATCATGGACAAAATGGGCCACTGAACGTTACCAATATTCCTCATAAAAATAAATTTGTGGACTACTTTGTTGAAGCAGCTTCTAAATTTTACAAAGTCAACGACGATTACAATGGTAAGGAGCAAGAAGGAGTTGGCATTTATCAAACGACTCAAAAAAATGGAAAAAGATGTAGTGCAGCTGCTGCTTACCTGCATCCTGTAAAAGACAGACCAAACTTAGAAATCTTAACCAACACGACAATTGATAGAATAATTTTCGAAGGAAACAAAGCTACAGGTGTGGAATGCTTAGATAAAAGCAATCGTTCTTTTTGTGTTGGTGTAAAAAAGGAAGTATTNGTTTCTTCAGGAGCTTTTGGATCGCCACAGATTTTAATGCGTTCTGGAATTGGTCCNACCGAAGAATTAAAAACTCATGGCATCGATACCTTATTTAATATCCCAGGGGTAGGAAAAAATTTACAAGACCATATTGATTATGTAAGCGTACATCTTCACCAAAGTACTGATTTGATAGGTCTTTCTCTGCAATCTATTTTTTTTAAGTTTCCACTCGAAATCCTAAAATATCTATTCACTAAAACTGGTCAATTTACATCTACTATCGCCGAGGGTGCTGGATTTATTAAGTCTTCTCCTGAACAAGAAATTCCAGATCTACAACTACATTTCTGCGTTGCTCCAGTTAAAGATCATGGTAGGCAATTTGTATATGGTAATGGGCTGAGCTGTCATGTTTGCTTATTGCGACCAAAATCTAGAGGTGAAGTCACCCTTAATTCAAGTGATCCCAAAGACCCGCCAAAAATTGATCCTAGGTTTCTCAGTGCCCAAGCGGATGTTGATCTGCTGGTGACTGGCTACAAAAAGATGATGGAAATTATGAATACCGAACCATTGAAGGAACATACCAAAAATAATCTAAGGCCAGTTGATTTAAGTAGCGACGAAAAAATTGAGGAAGCAATAAGAGAAGAAGCCGATACCGTATATCACCCAGTAGGCACTTGCAAAATGGGCACAGATGAAATGAGCGTAGTGGATCACGAACTAAAAGTTCATGCTCTTGATAATGTCAGAGTTGTAGATGCATCCATAATGCCGACTTTGATTGGTGGTAACACTAACGCACCAACCATAATGATTGGAGAAAAAGCTGCAGACATGATCAAAGCGACTTGGTCATAGAAATTAAGACATTTGTATATCTACTGATTTTTAATTTAAAATCTTAGATAGTAGATATTCATCCAAAGGGGGCATTGTGAAACATATTTTTGTAACTATTTTAGTTTTAACTTTTATCAGCTGTACTGATACTAGATACGAAATTGTTGATTATTCTGGTGTTGCTTCAGCTGTAACGACGACCCCTGATTACAACGAAGACAGGAATGCTTACTTTGGCGATACTCATATTCATACTAAATATTCTTTTGACGCTTATATTTTCGGCACCACTGCAACACCTGACGATGCTTACCGCTTTGCCCAAGGCGAGGCTATTCAACATCCACTCGGTTTTGATATGAAAATAAAAGAGCCGTTGGATTTTTATGCTGTAACCGATCATGCTTTTTTCTTAGGTATGATTGACGCTTGGGCGGATACTTCGACTTATGCTTCAACTCTACCTGGAGTAGAAGCTTTTCATGATTTAAACCGTGATGGCAACCGAGGCGTTGATTCCATAGTTGATCGTTTTAACTTGTTTGGTAATCAAGTAAGAAATATTCTTGCTGATGTGCGCCCTTGGTGGGATCCGACTTTGTGGCGTGCCATCTTAACTCCTCACTTGCAGATTGGCTCCAAAGTTTTTGATCACGATACACATATTTCTGCTTGGGCTGACATAGTACGAGCCGCGGAAGAAGCTAATGATCCTGGAAGATTTACTACTTTCACCGCATACGAATTTACAACCTCGACAGATGTAGGCAATGGAAACCTTCATAGGAATGTAATTTTTAAAGGCGATCAAATACCGGTGAGGCCTCATTCTAGAATTGATTCGATAAATCCAGAAAATTTATGGAAATGGATGGATGGATTGAGAGAATTGGGCGTTGACTCAATTGCTATTCCCCACAACTCGAATGGTTCTAATGGTGCAATGTTTGATATGCGAACTTTTAATGGAAAACCAATTACGCAAGCCTACTCAGAAATGAGAATGAGAAATGAACCAATCGTTGAAATGACTCAGGTGAAAGGGACTTCAGACACTCATCCTCTTTTATCTCCAAATGACGAATTTGCTGATTTTGGAATCTATGAATCTAGAATTGGTTCTTTTCCAAGAACCTACAGTTTTCCAGCTGGTGGATATGTCAGAGATGCTTTTATTAAAGGTATGGTTTTAGAATACAGCGCACAGGGAAATCCTTTCAAATTTGGCTTAATCGGGGCAAGTGATTCTCACACTGGAGCTGGAGCTTATAGTGAAGAAGATTATTGGTCAAAAATTGGAATTATTGATGGTACTCCTGAAGGACGAGGTAGTGTTCCCTTAAGTGAGTTACAAGTAGACCAATTACCTCAAGGCGGTGCAGGTGTAAGTGTCACTGAAACAGATCAAGGTACTTACGCAAATACAGGTTTTGAAACCTGGGGTGCATCTGGTCTTGCAGGTGTTTGGGCTGAAGAAAACACAAGAGATTCTATATTTTCAGCAATGCGTCGAAAGGAGACTTTTGCTACAACAGGTAATAGAATCAAAGTCAGATTTTTTGGGGGATTTGAGACAGATCAACTAGATTTAAATGACGAGAACTTAGTCAAAGCTGCTTATGCAAATAGTTCGACTATGGGGGGTGAAATTTTAGCGGACGGAGATAAAGTGCCAAGTTTCTTAGTTTGGGCACAAAGGGATAAACATGGAGCACCCCTGCAAAGAGTGCAAATAATCAAAGGCTCCATCAGTCAATTTGACTCTTCTCCAACCGAGGTCATATACGATGTTGCTTGCTCTAATGGCCTAGAAGTAAACCCTGAGACCAATAGATGTCCAGACAATGGTGCTCGAGTCGATATCGAAACCTGTGCCTTTTCAAAAGATGTTGGCTCAGCTGAATTAAAAGCGACTTGGACAGATCCTGAATTCAATCCAAATGATAGAGCTTTTTACTATGTAAGAGTTTTAGAGAATCCAACTTGTAGGTGGTCAACTTGGGATGCAATCAAAAGGGGTCTAGCTCCTAGGCCCGATATTCACGACACTATTCAAGAAAGAGCCTGGTCTTCGCCAATTTGGTTTGTCCCAACTGGCTCCAACGAATTAGCACCAGCTCAATCTATGCAATCAGATTTAGCCGAATACGTTGAATAAATAATTAAGTGTCAAAAAAACTAATCTTATTTTTAGGAATAGGTTTATCAATATTTTTGGTAGACCTTTTTCTTAATCCACCCAATGAAGATAAAACTATTTATATTTCAAATGAAGAAGTAATTGCTTTGATTAACACCTGGAACTTGCAAGTCGGAAGAGAACCTAATAACGACGAGATTAGATCTATTATTGATAGTCTTATTGAAGAAGAAATTCTTTATAGAGAAGCCCTCAGGCTTGGCTTGGATAGCGAGGATAGAATAATCAAAAGAAGACTTGCCCAAAAGATCTCTTTTCTAAAACAGGAAACCCTATCAACAGAACCAGAAATTGAAAAGCTTGAAAAATTTTATGAAGAATCAAAAGAATCGTATTTAATTCCTCAAAACTTCAGTTTTACGCATCTTTATTTTGCTGAAAATAAAAATGGAATTGAAAGAGCTTCTCAAGCAGCAGAAAAACTTTTTAATAATAAAACGGTAATAAATGCTGACCCTTTTTTATTGGGCAAAAATTTTTCAAATAGAAGTTTATTGGATATCGAAAGAGATTTTGGAAAATCTTTTTCGGAAGCTTTTTTAACTTTATCGCTTGGCAATTGGCAAGGGCCAATTTCATCTACTTATGGTAGCCACCTCGTAAAAATTTTAGATAAAAATGAAGAATACATGCCATCTTTTGAAGAAGTGATTTCTCAAGTAAGAGCGGACTTTTTATTGAACCAAAGAGACATGCAAATAAAAAACTTTGTAGACGAGTTAAAAGCAAATTACCAGGTAATTATTAGTCCTAGCTTTACCCAATGAAATTTATTAAAAATTTAACTTTTCTTTACCTGATTTTTTTAAGTATAAATTTATCTGGTCATGAGTTTAGCCCCGCCCACTTAATTATGAATGAAAAAAACGATTCTAATTATGAGGCTACTTGGATGTATCCCATTAGATCCATTGGAGAACGAGCTTCCCTTTTATTTCCTCAAAATTGCTCTGCTCTCAACCAAATTCCTTATAAACAGGGTAAATATTCTATAGAAAAAATATCTCTTAGCTGTGATTCATCTATAAGAGGAGCAGAAATAAAAGTTGTTGGGTTGAGCGTTTTAAATGATGCCCTTGTAACGATTAACTTTTTAGATGCAAAAAGATTTGAAGGACTGATGAACTTGAAGAATTCAACAATAAAAATTCCTGAAGATGAACAAACTTTTCCGACAGCCTATTTTGTCTTAGGAGTTGAGCATTTAATTGGTGGTCCGGATCATCTTTTATTTGTAATGGGCTTATTATTTATAGTTTTCGGCTGGAAGAATTTATTGAAGACCATTACTGCTTTCACCCTAGCGCATAGTATTACTTTAGCGCTTTCAGTTTTAGGTATAGTAAAACTTCCATCTGGAAGTATCGAAGCATTAATTGCTTTAACCATTATTTATTTGGCATTTGAAATTAATTCAGAAGACAAACTAAAAAAAACGCCTTGGTTGATGGCGTTCGGTTTTGGTTTACTCCATGGCTTCGGATTTGCTGGCGCCCTATCGGAAATAGGAATAGCAAATGATCAGCTTTTACTGTCTCTCCTCTTTTTCAACATAGGAATTGAAATAGGCCAATTAATCATGATTCCTGTTTTTCTTTTTGGAATCTACTTGCTTTCAAAAATAAAATTAGAAAAAAGTTCTTATATTTTCGCTTCTTATTTGTTAGGAGGTATAGGCAGTTATTGGTTCATTGAAAGAGTAATTGGCATTGTGACTTAAAAAAAAGGCTGCTCAATGCAGCCTTTTTTTATTTATTACTAGCTAGATGGAATTTGTCCAGTATTGTAAGAAATTACTTCTTGACATGAAGCTACTTCATCAAAAGCCGCTTGAATATTTGGAGCTTTTGCTAAAAAGTTTGCGGTTCCTTCTTCTCTATTCTCAACTGTCTGATGAAAATCCCCCCATATGAAATCAAATTCTTCTGTTTCATAATCAGGCGCTAAAACCATAAATCCATATGGAGCATCAATATTTTCATCTGAGTCTAACCATGCATCAAAACTATCAATTGATGAAATTAATTCGTCTGCACCTTGTCCTTCATTGTAAGAACAGGCCATATAATTTGAATTAAAATTAGTTCTATCAAATTCACCCAACGAATCGACATCTCTTCTCATGTAAGCATCAAAAGAAAAAGTATCTTCTTTATTTCCACAAACTAAAATGTTGCTTGTTGCCTCACTCCACTCTGCTGTTTTTTCATACCCAGCCCAAGTAGTCCATCCTTCTTCAGCATCTTCTTTTGAATTCCAAACAAGCTGCCAGTAGCCATCTTCTTCAGCATCCTCAGGTTTACTTTCGTAGCCAAGACCATAAGCCGCAACTATTTTTGAATCAACCTCTACCAAAAGACTCTGCCAGCCAGGAAGCATATCTTGAGCAAATGCTTCTGGAGAATAGTCAGGTCCTAGTTCACAAGGGATATATTCCACATAAAACTTTTGGGGGTACTCATCTGATCCTAATTCAGAATATGTCGGAGTTGACTCGCTGCTGCAAGCAACAAAAACTCCTAATAAAGCAACGAGTGTTACTATTTTCACATTTTTTTTCATTTTTCTCTCCTTTGAAAAATTATAAGGACATTAACATTAGTAGATTTCTAAAATTTCTTCAAATCTAAATACTATCTTTTATTTTTTCTTTGAGTTTTTCTAAATGAGGATTTTCTTTATTTAAAAATATTTCATTCAATTTTTCTTCGTGATCTTGAAAGTCTAAAATTCCTTTTTTATAACTATCTCTAGCTTTTAAATTTTGCCAATAAGCATTTATTTTAGGAAGCTCTGACATCTCTAATACTGAGTCTAATCTCAAATCTTGCAATCTATAAAAACAACACATTAGATTGATATCGGCATGGCTAAAGTCACCAAATAAAAATCCATCATTTGGTAAGTTGTTTTCAAGTTCTAATATTCCATTCACGAAACCTTTGTAAGCAAGAGGACCAACTCTATCTTTTAACGACGAAAAATACATAGTTATGAAAGCAATTTTTCTTTCCCTGCGAGGATGTCTAAGAACAATGTTCCATATAGCTCTATAACTTAGTTTTTTTATTAATGTCTCAATTAAGCTCATAGAGAAAAGCGGGATGGCAGTACCTAAAGTTTTTCCCATTGGAACGCCTTCTGTGATGGTGGTATCGTAAACCCAATTTCTTAAAATCTCACGCCTTGCCTTGTCTTTTGGCCAAAGATTTATTCTATTTTCCCCTTCTAGATCATCTAATCTTTCTATTATGTAAGCACTGTCTCTAACTAATTCATCATCGATCTTCAAAACGGGAACCACTCCAGTTGGATTAATGTTTTTAAGATAATCTTTGGTAATGTTTTCTGCTTCCTCATAATGATCGCATAATTTAATTGGAACATGATCAAATTCGAGACCCTTTTCAAAAAGCGCCACTCTAACCATCTGGCTACAAAGAGACCAATTGGCATGATAGAGAGTCAATTTTGGTTTCGTCATTATTCAACAAGTTGCATCAGGCCTTCTTATAATATAGTTTAGATTATAGATATCAATTTTAAGCAAATGTTAGATAAAGTTTTTTTGTTTTTATTTGGGCTTGAATGGCTTGGCTTTGGAGTTATGGGCCTGTTTTTTCCTGAGATAATCACCGGCCTCCTCGGAGTTTATGAGTATTCAGTGGTTTATTTAAATGAAACAAGAGCTCTTTATGCTTTTTTTACTCTCATTGGCCTGATGTCTTTTATAAGTATTTATCGAATAAATTTAAGAAAAAAAGTCTATCTCACTTATGCAATTTTCTTAGGAAGTTTCGTCGTGGGCAGAATTGTAAGTTTCTTTTTAGACGATAGTTTAAATACAACTACTTTTTATATTTTCTTAAACGAAATAATCGTCTTTGCAATATGTTTTTGGCGATATTCAAAAAGAGACTTTATCTTTTAAAGCAGATTTTTTTTCAAAAACTCTAGCGCATCTTTTTTGCAAGCTCGTCTTAGTGCCCAAGTCCCACCAGTCCAGGCCCCAAACTTTGCAACTTCTTCAAATAATTTTAATCTATCGTCTGGACTATTCAGAGACAATACCTTTCCGTCATCTGTTTCATAAGTCATGTCGCCGTTATTATCAATTTTTGCAAATCTTGAGACTTTTGGAGCTATTGAATCAGGCCAAAAAGTTTTGGGATACATTGAATCAAAACCATGCAAGCCTCCTTGGTAAAGAATATCTTTACAATTAGCTCCTGATTCATTTATCCCAATAGTCAATTCTTGTGCAAGCTCAAAAGGAGTGTAGTCATCATGATCACCTAAAAGATTTAAAATTGGAGCTTTTGTCCATCTCATCTCTTCGGGCCAATATGAAGCCAAAGGATAATAATTTAAATGTAGCGCAAACCTTTCTCCATGTGGAGCTAACTTTTCTGCCAATGGCAGCCATCCTGCATAAAGAGATGAACCCGCCCCCAGACTCCAACCACAAATACCTATCTTATCTTTATCTATATCTGGGTGTTTAGATAAAAATTTGAGAGGTTCAAATGCATCAGCCAAAATCATTGCAGTAGTGACAGCCATTTGTTCTTCCGCTGTTGAAGTCACGCCCCTCGATTCAAAACTATTGACCTGAAACACAGCTATGCCAGATTCCAAGATATCTTTAATCATTTCGTATTGGGCCGCGCCCCATCCACCGCTATGGTGAACACAGACCATACAAGAATAAGGTTTTTTGCCTTCTTCAGGAAATAATAGCCACCCTTCTAAATCTTGTTCCGGCAAGTTGTCCAACTCATTTAGGATGTGAAAAAATTCAAAAGGATTAGTTGATTTGTATTTTATAAAGCCAAAATCTCCCTCTTTGAAACTCAGATCTTCGTTCATGATTACCTATAAATTGTAGTTAGGAATTTATTATATTTTAGATATGATATATCAATAAAATTTGGCATAATAGCTTTCCTTTTACTGAATCCAGTATCATTTAAGGGAAGGATTTTTAGAGAGAAGAATTTTGAATCATAATTTACCAATACCTAGCTTATTAGACATTGCAATAAAAAAGGGCGAAGGCATTCAGGTAAAAAATGGTGCTTTTGTTGTCACCACGGGAACAAGAACTGGTAGAAGTCCAGCAGATAGATTTTTAGTTGATGATGCTTTGACGCATGATGTTGTCGATTGGGGCGAAAACAATCAACCAATAGAAGCTAAAAAATTTTTAAACCTATGGGATGAATCAGAAGAGTATCTTAAAGGCAAAGATAAATATACAGCCGACCTTCATGTTGGCGCCAGCTCCGAACATTACCAGCCTGTAACAATTGAGAATGAATTCGCATGGCAAAATATGTTTTGTCAAAGCCTATTTATCCAAACGGAATCTTTCAATCCCAAATCAAAAGATGTTTGGCAGCTTAGATCTGCTCCAAGCTTCAAATGCGATCCTAGTCGTCATGGAACAAATTCCGATGGCACCGTAATGATAAATTTTTCTACAAAACAGATTTTGATCCTTGGAATTGGTTATGCGGGAGAAATGAAGAAATCTATGTTTGGAATTATGAATTTTATTCTTCCTGAGGAAGATGTTTTATCGATGCACTGCGCAGCCAATGCCGGGAAAGATGGTGACGTGTCATTATTTTTTGGACTATCGGGTACAGGGAAAACAACTCTTTCAGCGGATCCTGACAGATGGCTGATCGGCGATGATGAGCATGGTTGGGGAGATGGTATTGTCTTTAACATAGAAGGCGGATGCTACGCCAAAACTGTAGATCTATCTCAAAAAAATGAGCCAGTTATTTGGAACGCAATAAAAAATGGCACAATTTTAGAAAATGTAATTTTTGATCCTAATAGTTTAGAGGTAGATTACACCGATCAATCTTTAACTGAAAATACTAGAGCTTGTTATCCTCTAAGTCACGTCGAACAGCATTTAGAAAAAAATTATGGGGGCGAGCCTCAAAATATTATCTTTTTAACTTGTGACCTGTCTGGTGTGATGCCTCCCGTATCAATACTATCCAAAGAACAAGCCGCTTATCATTTTTTAAGTGGTTACACTGCAAAAGTTGGCTCTACTGAATTAGGCTCAACTGAAGAAATATCTTCAACTTTTTCAAACTGTTTTGGTGCACCATTTTTCCCGAGGAAAGCTCAAGTTTATGCAGATCTATTAATGAAAAGAATTGAAGGCTTTGGTAGCAAAGTTTACATAGTAAATTCTGGTTGGACTGGCGGCTCTTATGGGGTTGGGGAAAGATTTAATATTCCAACTACTCGAAATATTATTAAAGCAATCCAGTCAGGATCTATTGAAGAAAGTCCAAAATCTAAACTCGACATTATGAATGTAGAAATTCCTACGCAACTAGAAGGTGTAGAAACCAAAATTTTGAATCCGTCTGAAACTTGGTCTGACAAAGGCCTCTATAAAAAAGCAGCTGAAGATTTAGCAGTTAAGTTTAATGACAACATCTCTAAATTCGATGTTACCGATGAAATCCTTGCTTCTGGTCCTTCTATATAATTTAAATATTGAAGCCTACTTTAATGTAAGTCATAAATTATTGAATAAATTTCATGCAAAATGCATTTAAAGACTCGCTAAAAAAATTAAGTGACCTAAATCTAACTAATTATTTAAACTTTTCTCAAAGGGGTATTGAAAAGGAATCCTTAAGAGTAAATAACTCGGAAATATCTTACTCAGATCATCCAAAAGTTTTAGGTTCAGCCTTAACTAACCCTTTTATTACTACGGATTTTTCTGAAGCTTTATTGGAGTTTATTACAAGAAAATCTTCTTCTATTGACAAAGCTCTAGATGAATTGAAAATTATTCTAACCTACACGCATCAAAATATTGATGATGTAATTTGGCCTGGAAGTGTACCTTGCTCTATTAAAGAAGAATCAAAGATTAGAATTGCTAATTATGGAACTAGTAATTCAGGAAAACTGAAAGAGCTTTATAGGATCGGACTGAGTTATAGATATGGAAGCATGATGCAGTGTGTGTCTGGCATACATTACAATTTTTCATTGAACGAAGATTTTTTTAAAAAATGGCAAGGATCAAAAGAGAACTTTCAATCTTTTCAAAACAAAAAATATTTAAACTTAATAAGAAATTTTAGAAAAAATGCTTGGCTTCTTCTTTATTTATTTGGTGCAAGTCCAGTTGTTCCAAATACCTTCCTTACTGATAGAAAAAATTTCCTCAAACCTCTTAATAATGATGACTCTTTCTTGGAAAATGCAACCTGTTTAAGAATGAGCGAATTAGGCTATATGTCTGAAGCCCAAGATGATCTGAATATCGCTTATAACACCTTGGACGAATATATATCTGACCTAAGAAATGCTTTGACGAAAAAGTATGAGCCATATGAAAAAATTGGTTTAAAAAAAGACGAACAACACATACAAATAAATGACTCAATAATTCAAATCGAGAATGAGTATTACAGCTCTATCAGGCCGAAAAGAGTTGTTGACAGTGGCCAAAGACCTATAAATGTTTTAAAAAATAAAGGCATAGAGTACGTGGAAGTAAGATGTTTGGATAATAATCCCTTTTTGAGAGGAAGCATTGATAAACATACAGCTTATTTTATAGAAGCTTACCTTATGGTTTCTCTTATTGACGAAGATTACTCTTTTGATGAAAAAAGGATTAAAGAAATTCAAGACAACTGGCAAAATACGGTAAGAAATGGCAGAGATCCAAAGCTTTTGTTAAAGCGAGATGGAGAAACTATTTCTGTGAAAGATGCCGCCAATGAAGTATTTAGTAAAATCTATGATTTTGCTTACGCTCTTCCAATCGAGGCATATGATCTCAAAGATAAAATCTTAAGATCTTTAGAAGTACAAAAATCAAAACTTCGCGATCCTGGGTTAACACCTTCCGGAAATATTTTGAAAGAAATGCAAGAAAAAAATCTTACTTGGGATGAATTTTGTAACGATAGAGCGGAAAAAAATACTAACTATTACAAGTCTCTAAAAAAAGATACAACAAATATAAAAATATCTTCGGAGATTTCGATTAAAGATTTTGAAAAATTAGAGTCTTCGAAAGAAGTTGATTTTGATACTTTTTTAAAGGATTATTTAAACGCTATATAAATAAGGAGAAATCGATGAAGGCATATGTTTGTAGAGAATTTGGTCCTGTGGACACACACAAAATTGAAGAAATAGAAGATCCTAGAGCAGAGCCAGGGATGGTAGTCATTGATGTCAAAGCTGCTGGTGTGAGTTTCCCGGATGTTCTGATTGTACAAGGAAAATATCAGTTTCAACCGCCCTTTCCTTTTTCACCTGGTGGAGAAGTTGCCGGAGTAATCTCTGAAGTAGGTGAAGGAGTTTCTGACTGGAAAGAAGGGGATAGAGTAATTGCAATGATTGGTAACGGTGGAATAGCCGAAAAGGTTTCTGCTTTCGGACCAACCCTGATGGCGCTGCCAAAAACAATGGATTTTAAAGATGGCGCTGCTTTTCCTCTCAACTATGGAACCACATACTATGCTTTGAAACAAAGAGGAGAACTTAAAGAAGGTGAAACACTTTTAGTGACTGGTGCCGGAGGGGGTGTAGGAACTACCGCAATAGAAATTGGCAAAGCAATGGGCGCAAGAGTTATCGCTGCAGCGAGTAACCAAGAAAAATTAGACATTGCGAAAAGATTAGGAGCTGATGAAGTTGTAAATTATGGCGATGGCGAATTAAAAGAAAAAGTAAAAGAACTTACTAATGGACTCGGAGCTGATGTTATTTATGATCCTGTAGGTGGTGATATATTCTTGCAATGTATGAGATGTGTAAATTGGAAAGGTAGAGTGCTTGTCATTGGATTCCCAGCTGGAATTCCAAAAGTTCCAACAAATCTTGCCCTTTTAAAAGGATGCTCAATTGTGGGAGTTTTTTGGGGAAGCTTTACTGGTAGAGAACCGGAAGAAAATAATAAAAACTTTGAAGAGCTTTTTGCTTTACATGCCGAAGGCAAGATAAAACCTGAAATTACTAAAAGCTATTCATTAGATCAGGCGGTTGAAGCGATAAAATCTCTTGAAGACAGAACTGCTACTGGAAAGGTAGTAATTGAAATCTAAAAAAAGGAGGATTTGACCTCCTTTTTTTAATGTCTAGGCTTTACTCTTTTGGTTCTGGCGCAGTCCATATTCCATAGAATAGAGCAATAGTTATCCCAAGCCAAAAAACTATACTCACTGGATCAGACGGTATCAATCCAGTATCAAGGTACCCAGTTGCTCCCATATTATCTACAAATCTTTGTCCGCCTACGCTCAAAGAGTCTAATTGAGATAAGCTAAAAGCCCAATTATTGAAAAATGCTGGAAAAGTATTCCAAGCTGTTAAATTAAAAACCAAAACAGATCCGGAAATAGCCGTTCCAAGTATTTTTTGAAATAAATTAGATCCTTTTTCATGAGCTAAAGTACTAGCTCTAAACATCATCCATAACAAAAATAACATGGCAAACATGAATATTGCGCGCCCAATAAATCCCGTTGCGAAGTTATTGCTTATTTGAAATTCATCCATTTGTTCTCCTAATTTTTACGTTATAAAAAAAGGAGTCCAAAGACTCCTTTTTTTAACTAAACTTTATTCTTTTGGTTCTGGTGCAGTCCATGTTGGAACTAATAAACTTATTAATACAACAACAAAAAACACTACAGCTACAGGATCAGCTGGAATTAAAGAAAAAGCATCTAAAGATCCTCCATCTACAAAATCAACGAAAGATTGAGCTGCCGGTGACAACTCGTCTAGCTGAGAAAGACTGTAAGCTGTTCCATACCAATTAGCAGTAAGAAAGCCTAAGGTTTGCAGGTTGAAATAAACCACTGTTATTGAAAAAAGAGATGAAAGAATTTTATTAAGTAAATTTCCTCCATTTTCATAAAGCCTAATAACCCCTCTAAATGCCATCCAAAGTAAAAAAGTAAATACCGCCAAATATATAGCGTTACTAATTAAAAAGGCATTAAATTGTGAAAGTATTTGAAATTCAGTCATATTATCTCCTTATTTTCTTGGTACCCAAATTAAAGACAGGATCATTATAGTAACAATCACACAAAAGGCTATTCCCAAAGGCGTAGGCATTCCTGTTGCTTCAGTTGTGCCAACATAATCTATGAAAGCTTGAGCACCAATTGGGTCTCCAGTNTTTTCNGGACCTATTTCTGTAAGTCTTCTTGCAAAAGTNACCCAAGTNTTGGAAGCAAAGCCAAATGATTGAAATGTTCCAGCCATTACTGTAAGACCAAATGCACTTGATACTATTTTTGTAACTAGATTGCTATCAGGATTCTCTCCCGTCATATTGGCTACCCTTAAAGCCAACCAAATAGCAATAATTACTCCTATAAAAGTTAACGCGTCTACAATTCTTCCATTCTGAAAGGCTTGTAAAGCTGTATTTGCTAAATCCATATTTCTCTCCTTTATGTATTTAATTAAGAATAATTCTCAATAAAACTATATCAGAGATATATTGCGTTAAAAATATTTTTATGCGTCAGAGATTCGACTAATTTGAAAATTTTATTACGCTTTCTAAAGCTTCAGCCATCATCTCTGGAGTATATGGTGTTTTAAAAAAACCATGATATTTGCCGGAAGGATCAATCAAAGCCAAATTCATACTATGATCCATATCGTAGTCTGCATTTTTTGAATCAATCACTGGCGTGAATGGCAAAGTTAAATTTAACGAAAGCTGATAAATATCCTTAATATTTCCTGAAACTCCCTTAAATTCTTTATTAAATGCCTTGGCATATTGATTTACCCTCTCAGGGCTATCTCTGTCAGGGTCTATAGAAATCATCACAAAGTTTATTTTTTCTATAAGCCCCTCCTTCTGCGAAAGGATTTGGGCAGTTTTTGCCATCTTTTGCATGGTCATAGGACACATATCTGGACAAGAAGCAAAACCTAAAAATACCAAGTCCCACTTTCCTTTAAAATTAGCCTCAGTAAAAGGTTTGTCATTTTCAAAAAGCGAAAAGGCATTTAAATCTCTTTTAGTATTCAGTTTATAAAACTTCAATAACTTGTATTGATCGTTGGTTAGTTCCTTCTCAGCGACCGTACTATAAACAAAAAGTCCTATAACCATTGAAACGATGGCCAAACAAGAAATGACTGTATAGGTGATGCCTTTATTTTTTGTCATTGAATTAAATCAATCTATCCAAGATCATCGAAACAAATAATATTGTCAAATAGATTATTGAGTATAAGAAAAATGGAATTGCTCCGCTATTGTTTTTATCCTGCATTAAACGAGCAGCCAAAAAAATGAAAATTAAGCCTAAAGAGCTAGCAGAAATAAAATAGAAAATGCCCAAACTCCCAATTGCAAAAGGCAAAAGCGAACAAGCTAAAAGGAGAAAGGAATAAAGTAAAATTTGAATTTTAGTATATTCAATGCCTTTGACTACCGGCATCATAGGAACGTTAGCATTTTCGTAATCATCAATCCTATCTATTGCCAATGCCCAAAAATGCGGAGGCGTCCAGACAAAAATGATTGCAACCAACAATAAAGGCAAAGGTGAGATGGATCCAGTCAAAGCAACCCATCCCAAAACAGGAGGCATTGCACCAGCAAGACCTCCAATGACGATGTTTTGCGGTCCAGCAAATTTCAAAATTCTAGTATATAAAAAAGCATAGAAAATCCATGTTGCAACTGTAAGAGCCCAAGATAGAAAATTGTTAAAGGTCAACAAAAGAAAAGAGCCAATAATAAAAAGAATTGCTGCAAATGTAATAGCATTTATGACGGGAATTTTTCCAGCTACAAGTGGCCTTTTGTCTGTTCGCTTCATTTTTGCATCTATTTCTAAATCTAATATTTGATTTATAGCTGCGCTAGATGCAGCGATTAGTCCAATACCAAATATGCCAGTCAATGCCATGAGAATATTTGTTTCAAAGCCGTCCACTAGAAACATTGCGGTAGCAGCTGTTAATACCAACAGATAAATAATCGAAGGCTTAGTGAGTTGAATATATGCTCTCAAGTTGAAGGATGGATTCTTCTCTTTTACGTTAGCTATCACTGACCTTTAACCTGAAATATGAAATTGAAATTAACAACAATAAAGCTCCCAGATTATGAGCTATTGCTACGTATAAAGGAAGCGAGTAAACAATGTTGGAAACCCCTAATATCAGTTGAAGAAATAATAATGAAACTAAAATTTTAGCAAAACTATATTGTTTTTCTTTAGCCAAAATAAATGTCAAAAATAGAAAATAAGCTGTTACAAAATAAGCACCGAATCTATGCACAATGTGAATTGCTAATCTTGCTTCATGATCGAGTTGTCCTCCTAAATAATCTGGCCCAATACTTTGTAAAAAATTAAATCCCATTTTGAAATCTGCATTAGGGATGATCTCTCCCTGACAAAGAGGAAAGTCGGGACATGCTAATGAAGCGTAATTAGAGCTAAGCCAAACTCCTAAAATAATCTGAATTATAAGAACCGGAAAAGCCCAATTTAGTATGCTTTTAGAAGAAGCTGTCATGGAATATAGGTTTTTATTATCCTCACTCAATTCTTTTAATTTTACGTATATTAAAAAAATAAGTGTCGTAGTGGCAAAACCTCCTAATAAGTGAATTGATACTATTTGAGGCCACAACTTAAGGCTTACTGTCAGATAACCAAAGGTTGATTGAAATAAAACCAACAAAGTGAGGGCTCCTGATAACTTAGTAACCAATTGGTTTCGAGGTTTTAAGAAGAATGACATGCCAAAAATTGCAATAATCAAAAGCCCTAAGCTTCCTGCAAAATATCTATGTACTACTTCAGGAATTGCTTTCTCCACTTCGAATTTCCTCTCGGGATAAAGAGCATTGGCTTGGCTAATCTCTGCCTCAGTCGTCGGCATCCAAACAAAGCCATAACAACCTGGCCAATCTGGACACCCAAGGCCTGCATCAACAAGCCGTGTCCAAGCTCCCAATGCAACTACGGAAAATGCCAAAAATACTCCGATTAATGAAATGATTTTTAGTTTATTTAAGTTAACCAATTTTTGATGCTCCTAATAGTTTTTTTAGATCTGCAAGAAGTTTCTTGCCGTCTACTTCTCCAGAATAATGCAAAATAACATTGCCAATAGGATCAACGACAAACATGTTGGGTTGAGCAAACGGATCAATTCCGCTTTGATTAAATGCTTCAGTAATTTTAGATTGATCTTTTACTTCAATAAAATTTAAATCAGGATAAGTAGAAAAAAAATTTTCTAGCTTTGGTTTGATCGCTGATGGAGCGGCAATATATCTTTTTACGCGAGTTTGTTGTCTAGCTAAAAGCACATTTACTTGTCTTGCAACGTATATTAAGTTTGCACAGCTTTCGAGACATTTATCGTTGATAAAATGAACCAACATCCATTTTCTTTCCATGCTGTCGACGTTTAAATTTTGGTAATCTAATTCTAGATTAAGATTTCCTACATCGATTGGGTCTGCAAGCAAATTTCCATAGTTAACTTTTTCTTCAGGCCCGTATCCGGAATAGTACCAAACTGTACTAAGTGTAATAACAAGTATGGGTGTTAAAAAAATTAACAGCGCTGTTACAAAACCTTTATTCATTATCTTTTATCTCACCTTTTCTTAAAAAGAATACATACCCAACAATTAAAACAACTGCTAATCCGAACCATTGAACAGCGTACCCAAAATGTCTAAAAGAGCTTAAATTTATTGGCTGCCAAGTTTTAACAAAAGCTGATTCGGATAATTCAGATAATTCCAAAATGTAAGGCGACAAAGGTTTTCCAAGAAAATTGGATAGCTCACTTAGATTTACAGTTTGCAGTAAGATCGGATTATTTTTATTATTCATTTCTTCATTTTCAAGAACAAAGTCTTGTGATTCAGGTCTTAAAACTCCTTGTAGTTTCAATACATTCTTTGTAGTGTTTATTGTTGGTAATTTAGATCTATCTTCTAACTCAATCCATCCTCTAGAAACTAAAACTAAATTATTATTGGTTGTTTCAAATGGTGAAAAAACTTTTAAACCAGGTTTTCCATTATGGATTTTATTATCTAAAAAAAATATTTTTTCTAAATACTTTCCTTCTAAAACTACATTCCTATAAAGATCAGATTCTAAAAACGCATTATATTTGATCTCTTTGACAGGTTGAGATTGTCGTTCTAAAAAAGTATTTTCTAATTCTTTTTTATTATAGCCTCTGTCTATTTGCCAAACTCCAAGAGATAATACTAATAGTAATAAAAGAAGAAAAGTTAACGAAGCTTTCCAATTACTTATCAAGACTTTCATTCTATAATCTGAAAATGATCTTTAAAATAATCATAATTTTGTTAGCCGCTGCAATGTTGATAAGTCTTTTTTCTAGCGCATTTTTTCTTGTCAAAGACAAAGGGAATACAGAAAGAGCCCAAAATACTTTAAGAATTCGAGTGACTATTGCTGTTCTAATTATGATTACCGTAGCCATTGGTATTTATACCGGACAACTTGGAGTAAATATTCCTTTTGGTTAAAAAATATAAACTACCAACACTAAAAGAATCCAAACCACATCCACAAAATGCCAGTACCAGGAACCAGCTGCTAGGCCAAAATGGTCGTGCTCACTGAAAGCTCCGCCAAAACCTCTAATGGTCATTATTGTAAGTATTATCGCTCCAAGACAAACATGGAACCCGTGAAAACCAGTTAATAAAAAGAAAGTTGTTCCATATATTCCTGCTCCAAGCGTTAAACCCATATGCGTATAGGCTTCGTAGTATTCTAAGCCTTGAAGAAAAACAAATATGTATCCTAAAGATAAAGTTGCCACCATCCATAATTTAAAAGCTGTTCTATTTCCCTTTCTTAAGCCTGCTTCGGCCAACGCAATTGTGCCACTAGAAGTTATCAAACAAAGTGTATTCCAAAAAGGCAGCCAGGTATGTAATTTTGATACTTCAGGTATCGACATACTGTGGTGAGCTCCCGGAAATTGTTCATTATCTGGAGTGACTAAAAGAGGCCAAGCTGCTTCAAACCCCGGCCATAAAATATTTGTTATTGCTTTTTCCCCCTCTCCGCCTAACCAAGGTACAGCAAAAAGCCTTACATAACCAAGAGCCAAAAAGAAGGCAAAGAAGAACATAACTTCTGAAAAAATAAACCAAGCCATACCCCAAACAAAAGACTGATTCAACTGACCGCTATACATGCCGGAATCATTCTCCTTAATGACGCTGCCAAACCAGAAAAACATTGTTCCCCAAATAACAGCAAAAGAAGTTATTAATAACCAGTGGGCATTTGAGTCCTCTTCGCCCCAATTATTCATAGTAAAAGACGCGCCTAAAACAAAAAGTAACAGACCGAATGCCATAAAGATGGGCATTCTGCTGCTTGCTGGAACGTAATATGAAGAATCAGAACTCATTAGTTTTTTGCTTGGAGATTAGCAAACTCCTCGGTCACATCAAATAGAGTATACCCCAAAGCCAACGAAGAAATATCATCGGGTAATTCAGGATCGATAATAAACTTAACAGGAATAGTGATAGATTCGCCTGCTGCTAAAAACTGTTGTTCAAAACAAAAACATTCTGTTTTATGAAAATACCTTGCTCCCCTACCAGGAGAAACACTTGGGACAGCTTGACCTATCATTGGTTTATCTGTTGTGTTTGTAAAGGTAAAGTCCATTAAATAATCTTGGCCCGTTTCAACTTTCATTTGGGGTGAACTAGATTTGAAAGACCAAGGCATTTGTTTGTTGTTCGAAGTGACAAAAGTTATTTTTACTTCTCTCGATGAGATCTCCTGGTCGTAAGTTGTAATAGTAGGTCCAGTAACTTTTCCATTCAATCCAGTAATGTCACAAAAAACATCGTATAAAGGCACTAGAGCAAATCCAAAGCCAAACATTCCAAAAGTAAAAAGGATTAATTTTAGAGTGCTTTTTCGAGCTTCCATATCTTGTTAAGAACTAGACTTTAGGCTTTCCATTGATGGAGGTGAGCTGAAAGTATGATAAGGGGCTGGTGAATCTACAGTCCACTCAAAACCTCTATCTTTCGCACCTTCCCATACTTCAGTAGTAGCGGCTTTTCCATTGTAAATGCACTTAAGTACTATGAATAAGAAAAGTAGCTGAGAAATACCAAATAAAAATGCTCCTACACTGACCATCATGTTCCAATCAGCAAATTGCATTGCATAGTCAGGAATTCTTCTTGGCATTCCTGCAAGTCCAACAAAATGCATTGGGAAGAAAGTCAAATTTACTGAAATGAATGACATCCAGAAATGAACTTTCCCTAAAGTTTCGTCATACATTTTTCCAGTCCATTTTGGAATCCAATAATAAGCTGCAGCTAAGAGCGAGAAAAGCGCTCCTGGAACGAGCACATAGTGGAAGTGCGCCACAACAAAATAAGTATCGTGATATTGGAAGTCAGCCGGAGCAATAGCGAGCATAATTCCTGAGAGGCCTCCGATTGTAAATAAAGCTACAAAGGCGATGGCAAACAACATTGGCGTCTCAAAAGTAAGTGACCCTTTAAACATAGTAGACAACCAGTTGAAAACTTTAACTCCCGTTGGAATCGCAATTAACATTGTCGAATACATAAAAAATAATTCTCCCGCAATTGGCATACCTACCGTAAACATATGGTGGGCCCATACAACAAAGGATAAAAGTGCAATTGATGCAATTGCATAAACCATAGAAGAATATCCAAAGATTGGTTTTCTAGAGAAAGTCTCAATAATATGAGAGACAATGCCAAAGGCTGGCAAGATCATAATATAAACCTCTGGATGCCCAAAAAACCAAAAAATATGCTGGAAAAGGACAGGATCTCCACCACCGGCTGCTTTAAAGAAACTTGTGCCAGCATGGATATCCATTAACATCATAGTTACGGCTCCTGCTAAAACTGGCATCACAGCAATTAGCAAGTAAGCTGTTATAAACCAAGACCATACGAATAGAGGCATCTTCATGAGCGTCATTCCCGGCGCTCTCATATTTAAGATGGTAGTAATAATATTTATGGAACCCATAATTGATGAAGCTCCCATAATGTGTACGGAAAAAATGAAAAATGTAACAGTAGGTGGTGCATACTCGGTTGATAAAGGTGCATAGAAAGTCCAACCAAAATTAGGAGCCCCGCCTTCCATAAAGAAAGTACTTAGAAGTATTCCAAAAGCCACAGGCAGTATCCAAAAACTTAAATTATTTAACCTTGGTAAAGCCATATCAGGCGCTCCGATTTGCATTGGTATCATCCAATTNGCAAAACCAACAAACGCCGGCATGATCACTCCGAAAACCATAATCAAACCATGATTGGTTACCATCTGGTTATAAAATTCTGGAGATACAATTTGACTTCCTGGTTCAAAAAGCTCAGCTCTTATTACCATTGCCATTGCTCCGCCAATAAAAAGCATTATCAAGCTGAACCACAGGTACATCGAACCAATGTCTTTATGATTTGTGGTGTAAAGCCATCTTGAGAAACCTTTTGCCGGTCCGTGGTGGTGATCGTCGTGATGTGAATCTATAACTGCACTCATAATTTATTCCTTAATTTAAAGTTTATTATTTTTATAATCTAAAATCTCTTTTGGAATGACTATTTTGCCATCGCCAGTTTCTGCATTGCCCCAAGCTTGCCTTGTATAAGTTATGACAGCTGCTATTTCAACTTCTGTCAATTGCTCAGCATAAGACGCCATTGCCGCACCCTGCACTCCTTCCATGAGAATTTCTATGTGTCTAGCTTTGTTTCTCATGACTATTTCGCTTCCAACAAGCGAAGGAAAAACAGGGGGTATTCCTCTACCACCAACTTGATGACAAGCAACACAGTTCTTTTGATAGGTAGCCTCTCCAATTTCCATGAGCTCACTAGTACTCCAGAGTTTCTCTGTTAGAAGAGCTTGCTGAATTTTTGCTTCCTTCTTTTCGTTAATGAAAGTTGAATATTCTTCTGGTGACACTGCTTTAACCACAATTGGCATATAGCCGTGGTATTGACCACATAACTCAGTACATTGTCCTCTGAAAACTCCAGGCTCATTAACGTAAGTCCATCCCGTATTAACAAATCCTGGAATAGCATCTTGCTTAATAGCAAAATCTGGAACCCACCAAGAATGAATGACATCGTTTGCGGTAATTAAAAATCTGACTCTTGTATTGGTTGGAATTACCAAAGGTTCATCTACTTCCAAAAGGTAGTTTTCGTCTTTGGGGGCCAAATTATTTCTTTTATCTAAAGAAGTAGAAAGATTGCTAAAAAATCCAACTTCGTCTTCGATGTATTCATATTGCCATTTCCACTGGTGACCCGTAATTAATATATTTATATCTCCTTCTTGATCATCGTAAGCTTTGATCATCACTGAGGTCGCTGGTACCGCAAGCACAATTAGTATCAATGCAAATAATACTGTCCAAGTAATTTCTAAAGCAGTGCTATCATCAAAATCGGCTGGTTTTACGCCCTCTTTTTTTCTGTACTTAAAAAGAATGAAAGCCATTGCTAACAAAACAGCAATACCAATAGCAAGGCAGACATAAAAGACTGTCATGTGCAGTCCAAATATTTCCTGACTCAATTGAGTAGCTCCAGGGCTCATATTCAAGTCATCCCATGCTCCAAAAGAAAGATTTGCAGTCAGCGCTGCCACGAGGCTTAATGAATATTTAATAGCTCTTAACATAAATAACAATTGTGATTTAAGCGTAATTTTAGCTTATTAGACTATTACTCTCCATGCTTTACGATGAGCTCTGAAGTATCAGGTTTAAAGCCAGTCCAAAGAAAAAAAGACTCCGCAGCTTGTTCCACTAGCATGCCCCAACCATCTATTACTGTGGGCACTTTAGCTCTATCAGCTAAATCCATGAAAGGAGTGAAAGCCTGAGAGTAGTATAAATCAAGGGCTAGAGAGGCGTTTCTGAAGATGGATTCATCTAAATTTAAATTTTGGCTTGGATTTGTCGATACAGAAGTAGCATTGATTACTAGATCAAATTCAAAATCTTTCATCGATTCTAAGCTTAAACTAGACGCTATAAGATTAGAACTTTTGCTTGTCTGTAAGGCTTTAGAGCTGAATTCTTCAACAATTCTTCCTGCTTTTTCTTCTGTCCTATTGGCAATGACAATGGACTTGGGTTGTTCATTTATAAGAGATGGCAAAATCCCTCGAGATGCTCCCCCAGCGCCTATTACCAAAATAGATTTTTCTTTTATACTCTGATTTTTATTTACAATTAAATCTTTTACCAGTCCAACCCCATCCGTACAATCACCTACAATTTTGCCTTTGTAATTGTAAAGTACATTTATAGCTTTTGTAATTTCTGCTCTATCCGAGATTTTGTCTGCCAAACTTAGACAATCTTCTTTGAAAGGAAGAGTAACACTCAAACCTCTGCCTCCATCAAGAAAAAATGAATGAACCCAATCGTCTAGATTAGATTTACTCAGTTCAACTTTACTAAATTCAATGTCTATCCCAGCTTGATCAGCAAATTCTTGATGGATTTCAGGCGAACGACTATGAGATATTGGAGATCCTATTACTGCAAGTTTTATTTTCTTAACCATTCTTCGCTTTCCAAATCTTGTACTGGTGTAGGTCTTTTTAAATCACCTAATTTCCCCTCAATAATAAGAACCTTGTCTTTGAAAAAAGTTCTTATTTCGTTTGAATCTTTTGCAGGCTCGTTTCCACTAAGATTAGCTGAAGTAGAACATATTGGCATTCCAAGTGTCTCTGTTAATTTTACGACAGTTTTATGATTGCTCAATCTCAATGCAATTAGTCCAGTTGGGCCCAAAAGCCATTTTGGAGTCCTAGTCGAAGATGAAACAAGCCATGTATGAGGACCAGGCCATTTTGAATACATTCTATTCTTAAGTTTTTCATCTAGATGCTCTGTAAATGGTATCAATTGCTCAATGGATCCGCCTAAAACTATAATTCCTTTGTTTTCAGGCCTTTTTTTTAGAGCAATTAACTTTTTTACCGCCTTTTCTGAAAAAGGATTACATCCAAGGCCCCAGACTCCTTCAGTTGGATAAGCAAAAATCTGGTCTTTTAAAAAAGAATTCTTTAAATCAGGCATTAGCTGGCCTGAAGTTCGTCATTTTCCTTCTTTAATTGTTGTTTTTGTTGAATTCTTGCCTCTTTAATAGCACTTTCAATCTTTTCATCGCTAATCGCCAGCATTTGAGCTGCTAGATGTCCTGCATTAATAGCTCCAGCCTTCCCTATAGCAACAGTAGCTACTGGAACTCCTTTTGGCATTTGGACTGTCGACAATAAAGCATCGAAACCATTAAGCGGCCCGCCATCACCAGGCACGCCAATAACTGGCACTGAAGTGTGCGCTGCAATGTTTCCAGCTAGGTGAGCGGCCATGCCAGCTATCCCAATAAAAACTTTAGTGCCAGAAGAAAGTTCTGCTTGAATATGTTCTTGAAGTACTTCCGGCATTCTGTGGGCACTTAGAACATTGATAGAATTTTCTACCCCAAAATCATCTAAAACTTCTGCCGAGGCTTTAGCCAAATCTAGATCTGTTTTAGATCCTATTACTATTGAAACTTTCAAAAATTACTCCATTAAATGCTTATTAAAATTTATAACCTATAATAAATGTTTATCGAAATTAAATAAAATGGCTTTAAGAAATATTTTAGTTTTTCCAGACCCCAGATTGAGGGAAGTTGCTAAAGAAGTAAAAGTTTTTGATGAAAAACTAAAAGTCCTCTCAGAAGATCTTTTAGAAACTATGTATGAATCTAATGGAATTGGTTTAGCTGCAACTCAAATTGGAGTATCAAAAAGAATTCTTGTTCTAGACATCAGCGAAGAAAAAAACGAACCTCAAGTTTTTGTTAATCCGAGAATAAAAATTTTAAAAGGAGAAGAAAAAGCAGGATATGAAGAAGGCTGTCTTTCTGTGCCTAGTTTTTATGAAGAAGTAGTTCGTCCAGTCAATGTTGAAATTACTTTTAATGATTTAGAAGGCAATGAAAAAAAAATAAAGCCAACTGGATTATTAAGTGTAGTTGTTCAACATGAAACTGATCACTTAGATGGAAAACTTATGGTTGATTATATTTCGTCCACTAAAAGAGAAAGGATAAGGTCAAAGTTACTGAAATTAAAAAAACAAAAAAGATGAAAATCATTTACGCTGCAACACCTGAAATTTCAATTTCTTGTTTAGAAAAGTTATTAGATTCATCTCATGAATTGAGCTTGGTTTTAACCATGCCCGATAAGCCGTCTGGAAGGGGAAAAAAATTAATGCCTGGGCCGATAAAAAAATTTTGTATTGATAATAGTTTGCAATTCATGCAGCCTGAAAACTTAAATAATTTTGAACTCGAAAATAAATTTAATGAAATTAATCCAGACTTACTAATTGTATTTGCTTATGGAAAAATTATTCCAAAGAAAATATTTGAATTGCCAGCTCACGGTTCTATAAACATCCATACTTCTATTCTTCCTAATTACAGAGGTGCTGCTCCTATACAAAGAGCAATAATTAATGGAGAAAAATCTTCTGGGATTACTTTTATGAAATTGTCAGAAGGTTTGGATGAAGGACCAATCTTAGAATGCTTTGAAATGGCTATAGAGGAGGAGGAAACTGCCGGGTCTCTAGCAAAAAAAATGTCTAAAGTAGCTTCTAATAAAATTTTGCAAGCTATTGATAATATTGAATTAAATAAATTTAAATTAAGGGAGCAAGATCATTCAAAAGCTTCTTACGCAGAGAAATTATTAAAGAATGAATCTTGTATAAATTGGGATAATAAAGCTGAGGTTATTAAAAATATGATTAATGGTTTTAGCCCTAACCCATGTGCTTATACAACGTACAAAAAAGAAAGAATTAACATTTATAAGGCAAGACTTAATTCAACCAAAAGTGAAGGTGCAGGGAAAATTATGGAATTTTCAAAAAACACTCTCTTGGTTGGCGCTGAAGATTTCTCAGTAGAATTATTAGAACTTTCTAGACCGGGTAAAAGAAAAATTTCTGTAGCTGATTTTTATAATGGCTCAAGAAATTTTGTTAATCTTGGAAAATATCTCACTTAAAGTTCACAAATATTTAAGTAAGAGTATAATTTTTATAGGTAAAAAAACTTGAATATTGTAATCCTTGGTGCAGGGCAAGTCGGTTCGGAATTATCTGAAATTCTTGCAGAAGAACATGACGTAACCCTCATCGATATCAACGAAGAGAAACTACAAAAAATTTCTGATCACAACGATCTGAGAACAATTTGTGGAAATTGTTGTTACCCGAGAACTTTAGAATCAGCAGATATAACATCAGCGGATCTTGCTGTTGCCATGACCCAATGGGACGAAGTAAATATGGTTGCCTGTCAAATGATTAAACATATAAACAAAAAAACTAAAACTATGGCAAGAATTCGAGCTACTCAATATTTGGCTGGAAAGGGAAGAGAAATTTTTGAAGCTGGAGAATATTCCATTGATGTGATCATCAGCCCTGAAAATTTAATTACTAATTACATAACAAAATTAATAGAACTCCCTGGAGCGATGCAGGTTTTGGATTTTGGGAATTCTATGGCTTCAATGGTGCAAGTCAAAGCAAAAAAGGGAGCTCCGATAACTGGTCATAAAATATCAGAATTGAAAGATCATATTCCCTCTGCAGATACAAGAGTTGCAGCAATTTATAGGAATAACGAATTAATTATTCCTACAGGCGATGATTTTATTGAAGAAAAAGATGAGGTTTTTTTCATTACAGCAAGATCTAATTTGAGAAAGGTAATGTCAGAGATCAGAGAAGAGGATGCCCGATATAAAAATATTATGATAGCTGGTGGTGGAAGAATTGGCAGAAGGATCGCTAAAGCTCTAGAGAAAAATTTTCGAGTCAAAATCATTGAAGCAGATAAAGAGAGATGCATTTATTTATCGGAAAAACTTTCGAACAGTTTAGTCTTACAGGGCGATACATCTGACTCAGAATTATTAGACGAAGAGGGAATAGATCAAATAGACGTCTTTTGTGCAGTAACAAATAATGATGAAGCAAATGTCATGTCCTCATTATTAGCAAAAAGGCAAGGGGCAAAAAACGTATTAACTTTGGTAAATAAGAGTAACTATATTGAGCTCATTAAAGACGAAGATTTAGAAGTTTCTATCGCTCCTACACTAATTACTATTGGCGTTGTGTTACAGAATGTCGTAAGTTCAAGACTGGCTAATGCATACTCATTTAAGGGAGGTAAAGCTGAAGCTCTTGAAGTAATAGTAGATATAGAAAAAAATAAAGGTTTAATTGGTAAAGGAATAGACGAGATCAAAGTACCGGAAGGCTGCATGATTGGTGCGCTTTTGAGGGATAAGGAAGTAAAAATAGCTCATCATGACGTTAAAATAGCTGAAAATGATCATTTAATTATATTTTTAGCTGATAAAGGCAATTTTGAAAAGTTGGAAAACTCTTTATCCTAATTAATCAGATTTTAATAGAAAATAATGAAATTTAGACTCATTTCACAGATTTTAGGTGTAGGTTTAGTTATATTTTCATTATTTCAGCTATTGCCAATTGCAATTGCCCTAATTTACCAAGAAAATTCTCTTGTTTCTTTCACATATTCGTTTCTAATAACTCTATCATCAGGATTATTTTTAATAGCTGTAAACTTTAATAAAGAATATGAAGATTTAAGGATAAGGGACGGTTTTTTATTAACAGTTTTGCTTTGGTTCACTTTCTCGATTTTTGCGAGCTTGCCCTTTTTCATTGGAAAAACAGTTAATTTATCGATAGTAAATGCTTACTTTGAAGCTGTTTCAGGTCTCACAACAACTGGAGCCTCTATCTTAACTAATTTAGATGCACAACTTAAATCTATTTTGTTTTATAGGTCCTTGCTGCAATGGATTGGAGGTTTAGGAATAATAGTATTGGCACTTGCGCTTTTTCCACTATTAGGAGTAGGTGGGATGCAGCTTTATAGAGGAGAAACACAAGGCTCGGTATCTGGCACCAAATTAAGACCAAAAATGGCAGAAACAGGCAAATCTCTTTGGTTTGTCTACCTGTTGCTTACTGCAGCTTGTAGTCTTTGTTATTTTGTTTCAGGAATGGATATTTTTGATGCAATAACTCACTCATTTACTACAGTGGCTATAGGCGGGTTCTCAAATTATGACCAAAGCTTTGCTTATTTTGATAATAATCTCTTATATTTTTTTGGCTCAATTTTTATGCTTCTTTCTGCCTTAAGCTTTTCTCTGCATTTTGTGGCGTTGAAAAAAAGAACCTTGATAGGCTACTTTCTAGATCCTGAACTAAAATTCTTTTTGAACGTTGCTTTTTTATCATTTTTATTCTTATTCATCTCAATGATTATATTTACTGATAACAACGATTTATCTTTGCTTATGAAATCGCTTTTTCAAACTGTTTCTTTTTTAACAACTACAGGATTCACTTCAGAGGATCATAGTTCTATGCCTTCGTATTTACCATATTTTTTAATTGGTCTTGCAGGAATGGGGGCTTGTGCTGGCTCTACAGGAGGAGGAATAAAAGCCATAAGAATTTTAATTTTTTTAAAGCAAGGTGTAAAAGAATTGAAAAAACTTGTACATCCTAATTCGGTCTTACCGCTCAAAATTGGAAACAAAATAATTAGCCAAGAGATTAAAGATTCCGTTTGGGGATTTTTGGCTGTTTATTTAATTACTCTTTTAATTGGAACAATGCTCTTACTAGCTTCTGGATTAAATTTCGAAACCGCATTTTCTGCAGTATTTTCATGCATAAATAATCTGGGTCCGGCTTTGGGTGATGCAACATTAAACTACAGTTCACTTAACGAAATAAGCAAACTATTTTTGTCATTTGCCATGATCTTAGGTAGGCTAGAGATTTATACATTACTGGTGTTATTTACAAGTTTCTTTTGGAGAACATAGTAAGTACCCACTATGAATTAAACTCATTTAAATATTGATTTAGGAATTAATAGTGACCGCAAAAACAATGGAAGAACTTGTTGCCTTATGCAAAAGGAGAGGCTTTATATTTCAGTCAAATGAAATCTATGGCGGCCTTCAGGGACTTTATGATTTTGGGCCTTTAGGTGTTGAATTAAAAAATAATATTAAACAATCATGGTGGGCTTCCATGGTTTATGACAGAGATGATATAGAAGGCTTAGATGCATCTATTTTGACTCATCCTGAAGTCCTAAAATATTCTGGTCACGAAGATACTTTTTCTGACCCAATGGTTGATTGCAAATCCTGTGGAGAAAGATTCAGAGCAGATCAGGTTCCTGATTATTGTAAGGAAGAAGATTTAACTGAGCCTAGACAATTTAATTTGATGTTCAAAACTAATGTAGGTCCTATTGATGATGGCACTAACTTTGGATATTTGAGACCAGAAACTGCGCAGCAGATTTTTACTAATTTTAAGAATGTTATTGATTCGACTTCTAGAACTTTGCCGTTTGGAATTGCACAAATTGGAAAGGCTTTTAGAAACGAAATAACTCCCAGAAATTTTATTTTTAGAGTTCGAGAATTTGAACAGATGGAGCTTGAGTATTTTGTTAATCCAGGCAGCGATGATGAATGGCACGATAAATGGGTGGAATTAAGGCTTGCTTGGTGGGATGAGCAAGGAGTTCCCAAAGAAAAAATCAAACTTTTAAATGTAGAAGGAGAAGAATTGGCGCATTATTCAAAAAGGACAGTAGATTTAATGTACGAATTCCCTCATGGCTTGGAGGAGTTAGAAGGAATTGCGAATCGAACTGATTTTGACCTAGGATCACATAGCAAAAATCAAGAAGATTTAGATATTAAAGCAAAAGTAGTGAAAAATAGCTCTTCTAACGCAAAATTAGCCATTCAAGAACAAGATACTCAAAAATGGATGATTCCATTCGTAATCGAACCATCTGCTGGAGTAGAAAGGGCATTTTTAGCTATTTTAAACGAAGCATATAAGCTGGAAGAGCTTGATGAAGGCAAAACAAGGGTTTTATTATCTTTAAAGCCTCATTTGGCGCCAGTTAAGGCTGCTGTGATTCCTCTTAAGAAAAATAATAAGGATTTGGTAGATTTAGCTTATAAACTTAAAAATAAGCTTCAAAGCATGAAATTAGGCAGGGTTGTAGTTGAAAATACAGGAAATATAGGCAAAAGCTATAGAAAACACGATGAAATTGGAACTCCCATCTGTATAACAGTTGATTTTGATAGTTTGGAAAAAAATAAAGTCACGATAAGGGACCGTGATGATATGAGTCAAGAAACTCTTGAGATAGATCAAGTTTCTTCTTTTTTCCAGCAAAAAATCTCAGGTTAATGCCAAAAAAATACATAGTTTTAGATCGTGACGGAGTAATCAACGTTGATCTCTTTGACTATGTTCTTAAAAATGAAGATTTTAAATTTGAAAATGGTAGTTTAGAAGCAATTCTCAAATTATATGAAAACAATTTTGAAATCATAGTCGCAACTAATCAAAAGTGTATTAATTTGCATTTGATTTCTGCTGAAGGGATAGATCAAATTAATAATTTTTGGATTCAAAAAGTTAAAGAAAAGGGTGGCGACATATTGCATGTTGGAGTTTGCCCCCACAGAGACGAGGAAAACTGCAATTGTCGCAAGCCCGAGACTGGATTATTAGTAGATGCAGAAAAAAAGCTTAATATAAATTTGAAGGGAAGTTATTTTGTCGGAGATAAATTATCAGATTTAGAATGTGCAATTTCTCATGGATGCAAACCTATTTTAGTTAAAACAGGTTATGGATCTAGAACTTATAAGTCTCGTTATCCTAAAGAATCAATGATTTTTGAAAATTTAAAATCAGCTGTTGATTGGATCGTTAACTAAATATCTATGTTGTTAACTAAGTTGACATTTGCTTCAATAAAATCTCTTCGGCTTTCTACGTTGTCTCCCATTAGCTGTTCGAATAAATCGTCGGCATCGTTAGAGTCATCTATTTTAACTTGTACAAGTCTTCTNCCAACTGGATTCATGGTAGTTTCCCAGAGCTGCTCAGGATTCATCTCGCCAAGGCCTTTATATCTTTGAATGTTTAGACCCTTTCTTGCGTCTTCAATCAGCTCTTCAAGAGCTTCAAATAAATTATAAATTATTATGTTCTCCTCATTTTTTTCTAAGCTACTTGTTCCTAACTTAATTTCTTTTGACGAATCTTTTAATGAAAGAATAATTTTGTAACTTTTTGATTTAAAGAAAGAAAAAGGAATGATATTTGCAACTGAATTTCCATATTCATATCTTTCGAAAATAATATTTTTTCTCTTATCGTCAAGTTGAGCGGAATTTTTAACAGTTCCATTATTAACAATTTTTTTATTTAATCCCTTAACCCATTTATCCACATTATTTTCGTTAGGCTTGGTTGGAAAACTTTCATACGCTACCAAAATTTTTAAAACATCTGAATGTATATTAATTTCTGGCACATCTAACAAGGAAACAAAATCACTGTAACTCTCTAAGAGCTTTTTTAAATTTCCAGCAGACATTTCCTTGGTTTTTGTAATCTTCAAAATCTGACTTTCAGATATTTTGCTTAGAAGAAATTCATTCAATGCAGCATCATCTTTGAGATATATGTCTTTCTTTCCTTTTTTTACTTTGTACAATGGAGGTTGGGCGATATAAATGTAACCGCCATCTACCAACTCTTTAAATTGCCTATTGAAGAAAGTTAATAAAAGTGTTCTGATGTGGGAACCATCTACATCTGCATCCGTCATAATGATTATCGAGTGATATCTGAGCTTTGAAACATCAAACTCATCATTAACTCCACACCCCATTGCAGTTATCAAAGTTATTATTTCTTCCGATCCCAATACTCTATCTATCCTGGCTCTTTGAGTGTTCAAGATTTTTCCCTTTAAAGGCAAAATTGCTTGATTTTGCCTATTCCTTCCTTGTTTAGCGGAGCCTCCTGCTGACTCCCCTTCTACTAAATACAATTCACTTAGAGCTGGATCTTTTTCCTGACAGTCAGCTAACTTTCCTGGCAATCCCATTCCATCTAGCAAACCTTTTCTTCTCGTCATTTCTCTTGCTTTTCTTGCGGCTTCCCTTGCCCTTGAAGCATCAATGATCTTCATAGCAATTGATTTTGCATCATTAGGATTTTCCAAGAGATATTCAGTTAGGAATTTATAAGTTTCTTTTTCTACAATTGGTTGGATTTCAGAAGATACTAATTTATCTTTAGTTTGAGAGGAAAATTTAGGATCAGGCAGCTTTGCTGAAATTATTGCAGTCAATCCTTCTCTTGCATCCTCCCCTGATGGAGTTGAACTTTCATTTTTCAACAGGCCTTCTTTATCCATATAGTTATTTAAAGTTCTAGTAAGTGCTGTTCTAAAACCTACTAAATGACTTCCTCCATCTTTTTGTGGAATGTTATTCGTGAAACATTGAATGTTTTCTTGATAAGAGTCGTTCCATTGCAAAGCTACTTCTATGGAAATTCCATCCTTCATTTCTTGAATAAATCTAAATGGTTTGTTTAAAGCGGATTTATTTTTATTTTTGTATTCCACAAATTCTATAAGTCCCCCGGTCGATTTAAATTTCTCTATTTTTCCTGATCTTTCATCTACAAGATTTATTTTTACTCCTGAATTCAAAAAAGAAAGTTCTCTCAATTTTTTTAGTAGAATTTCGTAATCAAAAGTTGTGTTATTCCCAAAAGTAGTTTTAGACGGTGTGATTTTTATCTCAGTTCCTTGATCTTTAGTAGAGCCAGTTGATTTAATCTTTGATTTAGGAGTGCCATTTTCATAAGTTTGTTCCCAAACTTTTCCGTCCCTTTTAATCTTTAATTCTAAAACTTCTGAAAGAGCATTAACTACTGAAATACCTACTCCGTGAAGACCTCCTGAAACTTTGTAAGAATTGTCATCAAATTTTCCTCCAGCATGAAGTTTTGTAAGTATTACTTCTGCTGCTGACATTCCCTCATCTTTATGGTGATCAACTGGAATTCCCCTGCCATTATCTTTGACAGTGACAAGGCTGTCCTCATGAATAATCACAGATATTTCATCACAAAATCCTGCCAATGCCTCGTCTATCGAATTGTCTACAATTTCGAAAATCATATGATGAAGACCAGTTCCATCATCAGTATCTCCGATGTACATTCCTGGCCTTTTTTTAACAGCTTCTAAACCTTTAAGAACTTTTATATTAGAGGAATCGTATGAGTTCTTTTCTTTGCTTTTAGGGGTAGCTTTTGAAGCTTTTTTTGGCATCCAATATTATAAATCAATAACGGAATTAAATTTAATATTTTCAGGTTTTTTTATAGAAGAAATGATCTTTTGACCTTTAACTTTTTCTAAAGATTTTAAAGCTAAATATAAATTTTCTTCATCAAATTCAGCTGTCGCATCATCGATGAGATAATAAACTCTTCGGCAAGTATTATGTGCGGTAAACTCACCAAAGCATAAAAAAATCAATAAAATCAATAGCTTTTGCTCGCCCCTAGATAAAACATTTCCAGCTTTATCTTTTGAAATGTTAACTTCCAAGTCAAATCTTTGAGGTCCAAATTTTGTGTATCCTCTTTTCATATCTTCTTGAAAATTTTTTCTAAGAGCCTCTATTAATTCGCCCTTCTCCCAACCTTTATAAAAATCTAAAGACATTTCATCGATAATTCTTTTCCACTTTTTATCAAGAGGCAAATTAAGAAAAAACTTAGGAACATTTTCAATCACTTTATTAAATATTTCTTCTCTGTCGTTAGTAATTTTTTCTGCGTGCTCAACTAATAATTTTGTCCAAATGTTAATTTCTTCTTCATTGTTTTTTTTAAGAGCCATATTTCGACTAAAAAGAGTTTTTTTAAATTTTTTAAGATTATCAGCATAATCATGTTTCACGTGAAACATAAAATAATCTAAGATCTTTCTTCTTAGCTCCTTATCAGCTTCTAAAAAAGCTAAACTAAAGTTATTTATTAAAATTGGAAAATTTTTGTATTTATAATCCTCTGTTTTATATCCATTGTTTGTTGCTTGATTCCTTCTTTTTTTTTCAAAAACTAGCAAATCTTCGCCGAGCTTTGCGCTAAGTATGAAATTTTCCTTTTCTCGAGTTATTAGACTGTTTATAGATGAAGTTCTAAAAGACCTAGATTTTAATAAAACATGAATTGCCTCTAAAATCGAAGTCTTTCCAGAACCATTTCTGCCTGTTATTAAGGTTGTTTCTTCTAGATTAAGGACAATGTCAGAAAAAGGCCTAAAATTTATTAAGTGAACTCTGGAAAAATACATTTATCATAATCTCATTGGCATGATTACATGTATTAAACTCTCATCGTCAATATTTTTAACTAAGCATGAGTTTTCGGAGCCAAAAAAAACGAACTCTACTTCACTGTTTGAGATCACTGATAAAGATTCTTGAACGTAAGATATGTTAAAGCCTATTTCAAATGATTCTCCGGCATAATCAACAGTCACTTCCTCTTCAGCGCTTTCTTTGCTGGGATTATTGGCGCAAATTTTTAAATTATCTTTATTCAGAATGAATTTTACTCCTCTATACTTCTCATTTGATAAAACCGCAGCTCTGTTAAGAGCTGTTTGAACTGATGATTTATTTGCTTTAAGCTTTTGCTCAGTACCTTGAGGGAAAACCTTTTCATAATCAGGATATGAGCCCTCAATGAGTTTTGATATAAAGATGAATTCATCTGAAAAAACTCTTAATTGATTAGAATTAAAGGCTATATTTACATTATCTGGAAAAAGATTTAGCAATTTCTGAAGCTCTATTGCAGATTTTCGGGGAATTATTATTTTTTCATCGGTGAAATCCGTTTTAATTTTGCATGAGGCCCAAGCTAATCTATGACCGTCCGTTGCAACAACATTTATTTGTGAAGGAGAAACTTCTAAGAGGATTCCATTCAAGTAATATCTAACATCTTGAGATGCCATTGCAAAAGAAGTTTTTTCGATTAAGTCTGCCAATTCTCTTCCAGGAAGAGCAACATCTCTTTCAAATTCACTTATTTCAGTAACTGGAAAATCTCCTACTGGTAAAGTTGAAAAGTCCGCTTGAAATTTGAGGGCACTTATCTCTAATTGATTTTCTAATAGCTCGAACGTCAAAACTGTATCCTCAGGCACAGATCTAACTAAATCGGCAAGTTTTCTAGCGGAAGCAGTTGTTTCTCCTTCTTTATCTAATACTATTTTTGATATTTTGAAGGTAAGCTCTATCTCAAGGTCAGTTGCTATCAAAGTGAGGCCATCCTTCTCAGCCTTTAAAAGAATGTTAGACAAGACCGGGATTGACTGCCTTTTTTCAGCAACAGACGCTACAAGACTTAAAGCCTCTGCTATCTCTTTTTTTTCTACTGTAAATTTCATTATTTAAGCAGTTAGGGCTCTTACTAATTTTTTATAATCTTCCTCTATGCCGCTGTCTTCTTCTCGAAGAGCCAATATTCTTCTGCAAGCATGAAGCACTGTAGTATGATCCCTGCCGCCAAAAGATTCTCCAATTTCTGGCAAGCTGTGGTTAGTTAGCTCTTTGGCGAGGCTCATTGATAGTTGTCTTGGTCTAGCTAAAGAGCGGTTTCTTTTGCTTGATAATAGATCTGATAGCTTAATATTGTAGTAATCTGAAACAGTTTTTTGTATGTTATCTATGCTTACCTGTCTTGCCTGAATAGCAAGTAAATCTTTTAAAGATTCTTTGATTAAATTTACATCAATTGGTCTATTTGTGAACTTAGAATTTGCTCCAACTCTTTTTAAAGATCCCTCTAATTCCCTAACATTTGATCTGATTTTTTGTGCAATATAAAAAGCGCTGTCCTGAGGGAGATCTATTCCCATTTCCTCAGATTTACTTAATAGTATTGCAACTCTCGTTTCTAATTCAGGCGGATCAATCACAACTGGTAGCCCCCAACCAAGTCTTGATTTTAGTCTTTCTTCTAAACCTGAGATCTCCTTTGGATATCTATCACAAGTAAGAATCATTTGCTGACCCCCTTCTAATAGGGCATTGAAAGTATGAAATAATTCTTCTTGTGACTGCTCTTTGCCCGCAAAAAACTGAATATCATCAATTAATAGGGCATCAACAGTTCTGTAAAAATTTTTAAACTCATTTATAGCCCCTAGTTGAAGAGACTTAACCATATCGCCCACAAATCTTTCGGAATGTACATAAACAATTTTTTTTGAAGGGTCATCTTCCTGCAATTTATTTCCTACTGCGTGCATTAAATGTGTTTTTCCTAAACCAACGCCTCCATAAATAAATAATGGGTTGTAAGCCCCATCAGGCATATCTGCAATTTGTTTAGCAGCTGCAAGTGCAACATTATTTGACTTACCTTCTACAAACGTTTCAAAAGTGAAATTTGAAATTAAAGAATTTTCTTTATTAGAGAATAAGGAAGCTTTTTTATTATTTTTTTCCTTTATATTCAATAAGTTATATGTATTTTCAAGTTCGTAAGTCAGCGAAAATTCCTTTAAACCTGCTGCTTTTGATAGATATTTTCTGAATTCCTCGTCTAAGTTTGTCCTTATATATTCCTTAATAAAATCATTTGGCGCCAATACATAGAATGATCTCAAACCATTGACTTTATCCGCCTCTACAAGTTCTAAAGGGTTAATCCATGTGGCATATTGATCAGAGGACAAGCTATTTTCAAAACTTTTCTTGCATTTATTCCAAATTTGCAAAATCTTTCTCCTAAAAAGATATTTAATTAATATTATTACTTTTATAAAAACTTATCCACAGGATATCCATTTTATAAATTGTGGATAAATTGTAGATAACTTATTTTAATTGATTTTTTTTTCAAACTATATATTATCTGCATTTCTTAATTACTTGAATCATGAAAAGAACCTATCAGCCTAGCAAAATTAAAAGAAAAAGAACTCATGGATATAGAAAAAGGTCTTCATCTTTAGGCGGACAATCAGTTTTAAAAAATAGAAGAGCAAAAGGACGTAAATCCCTTACCGTCTAATCCTTTGAAGTTGGATTCTTTAAAAAATAAGTCTGATTTTGATCTGGTCTTTTCGAACAACAATCTAAACATCTCTTCTGGCCCGTTTTCTGTTCTCTTAACTTTAAAGACCAAAAAAGAAATTAATTATGGCTTCATATTTCCAAAGAAGAATATCCCCCTTGCCGTTAACAGAAATTATGCAAAAAGATCAGCTAAAGAAATGCTTAAAACTATAAACGCAGAAAAGGGATTTAATATTATTTTTTTAGTTAAGAAAAAAATTGTTAACTTTGATAAAACTAAAGTTAAAGAAAACTTAACAGACCTTAAAACAAAAATTGAATTTTGTTTATAAACTTTTTTCCGATATTAAAAATGGTGTAAGAAAATCTTCATAAAGAGTATTAAAGATTTTAAATTACGAAAATAATTAGTTTATTTAATTAAGAAAAATTTTAATCAAATAATAACATCGCAAAAAAAAATTTAACTGAGCTTAAAAGAAAGATAAAATTCTGTTTCTAAATGTTCATTAGAATGAAAAATAAAATTATTAACTTAACATCAAAATTCTTGATATCAATTATAAGATTTTATCAAATCTTCATTAGTCCGTTAATCGGAAACAACTGTAGATATCACCCAACTTGTAGTGAATATTTTATAGAAAGTTTAAAAATACATGGACCAATTAAAGGGACTATACTGGGTGTTAAAAGAATTTCTAAGTGTCACCCCTGGGGAGGCAAAGGATTTGATCCAGTGCCAGGAAAGAAAGAATAATGGAAAATTTTCAAAGATATTTTTTAATGTTTTCAATATTAATTTTCTCTTATTTTTTATTAATAAGGTGGGATCCACCAAACGGAAATTCAACAGAAAACAGTATATCTATTGATAGTGAGCGCCCACTTATAAATGAACCAATAGGTTTTGAGGAAACTACTCCTTTTAATGAAGACTTATCTAATATTAAGGCTATTGATAATGTTTGCGCTGCAAACAATATAAAAACACTTGAATCCCCTTATTGGTCTCTAGATATAGATTTAAAAAAAGGTGAAATAGTAAAAACAACTTTAAAGAACTACCCAGTCGAAATTGATTCAAAAGGGAAAAAAATTCTGTTTAATAAATGCGGTCCTGAAAAATATTCTCATACGAGTGGTTTCGAATTTTTAAACAAAGAACTTAATCCAGACAAAAACTTTTTTTCAGTTAAAGAAGCATATACATCTGATAACAAAACTTTTGTTGTCCTAGAAAAGACAGAGAAAAACTTACTATTCAAAAAGATTATTAGTTATAAAAATGACGATTACTTCGTCTCTGTTACAGACAGTGTTTTGAATGTTTCGGCATCTGAAGTTACTCTTGCGCCCTTCTCTAAAATTGACAGATCAAATGTTGATTTAAATGCAGACGAAAATTCTATTTTTAATCCCGCCAGCTTTGCATACCTAGGGCCTGCTTTCCAGACCTCTAGTGATAACTACAATAAAATTTCCTTTTCAGATTTAAGTGAGGACAATTTTAGGGAGCTATCAACAAAGGGATGGGCTTCAATGTTAGAGCACTATTTTATTAGCGCGATAGTACCTGAAGAAGGAACAAATTTTATTTTTCAGGCAAGAAAAAGCACAAAATCTGATGTCTTTTCAATAGGTCTGGTTGGCGAAACAAATTCTATTGCGCCAAACAGAGAAGCGTCTTTCAATCAAAAGGTTTACTTTGGTCCTAAAATTAAAAAAGAACTTCAAAAAGCACATCCAGAGCTTGACTTGGCTGTTGACTATGGATGGTTGTGGTGGATAGGACAACCAATGTATTCAGCAATGTCCTTTTTCCACAATCTTACAGGTAATTGGGGCTGGTCTATTGTATTAGTCACAATACTAATTAAAGTCCTATTATGGCCTTTATCTATGGTTTCTTATAGAAATATGGGAAAAATGAGAGCTGTCCAGCCTAAAATGCAAGAAATTCAAGAAAGATACTCAGATGACAGACAGGCATTGTCCAAAGCAATGATGGATCTTTACAAAAAAGAAAAAGTTAATCCGGCTCTCGGGTGTTTGCCCATGCTAATGCAAATGCCTTTCTTTTTAGCTTTTTATTGGGTGTTGATAGAGACAGTAGAGCTAAGATACGCTCCCTTTTTATTCTGGATTACTGATTTGTCGGCAAGAGACCCTTTGTTTATTTTACCTATTCTTAACATGGCAGCAATGTGGGGAATGCAGCAACTTCAACCACAACCGGTTGGCGCAGATCCAATCCAAGCAAATGTCTTCAAATATATGCCTTTAATTTTTGGGGTTTTATTTGCATTATTTCCTGCTGGGCTCGTACTTTACTGGTTTCTTAATTCTTTGGTTTCTGCAGTTCAAATGGTTATGCATGGCCCCAAAAAAGCAAAGCTTGCCGCTTAATAGTTGATAAATACAGAAGACACAATAGTTGCTTGTTCCTCACCGCCAGGCTCCGGGGCAGTTTCTTGTATTAGGGTTTCAGGAAAAGGTTGTTCAGAGCTATTTAAAAATATATCAGGTTACGAAATATCTCATAAAGAAGTCGCTTTATGTGAAATACAATTAAAAGAGGGTTTTAAAGAAAAGTGTGTACTTACTTCTTTTATTGCTCCAAACTCTTATACTGGAGAAGACGTTATAGAGATATCATGTCACGGAAACCCTCTTATTGTTGAGCTTATAATCTCCAAATTAAATGACCTTGGTTGCAGAAATGCCGAACCTGGAGAATTTACCATGCGCTCTTATTTAAATGAAAAAATCAGCCTTGTTGAAGCAGAAACAATTGCTGATCTAATAACTGCTGAGTCTTTCGAAAAACTAAAGGCTATCAGCAAATCTCTTTCAGGCGACTTTGAAAAAGAGTTGAATGAAGCGGTACTTAAGTTAAAGAAAATTAGGACAAAGATTGAAGGAGAAATTGATTTTAATGATCAAGATACAGAAATCAACATATCTTCAACTAAGACGGAGATAAACGATTTTAATTTATATTTCAAAGATTTTATCCACAAGATAGAAGAGGCTGTTTTCGTAAATGAAGGGGTCAAAGTTGTAATTACAGGGCCCGAAAACGCAGGGAAGTCCACTTTAATGAATATACTAGCTAAAGATGATGTTTCTATTGTCTCTGAAATTCCAGGAACTACAAGAGATCTTCTTCAAAAATCCGTTAAAATTCAGGGTTTTATCTTTGATTTTATCGATACTGCTGGCTTAAGCGACAACCAAGAAGGAACTATTGAAAAAATAGGAATTGATCTGGCTAAAAAAGCTTTAAACCAAGCTAATATAATCATTGAGCTTGTAGATCCTGAAAACATGGAATATGAAATGGTTTACCCTGAGAAATCAAAAGTTTTAAAAGTCATTAATAAATTAGATCTTTTAAAAAAAGTTGATAAGAAACATTTATGTATATCGGCTAAATATAATAAAAACTTGGAAGAATTAAGAAACGCACTTATAGACTTAGCTTTTTCCTCAAAAAATAGAGCGTTAGAAGGATTTTCAGCTAGAACAAGACACTTAAAACTTATCAACAAATGTTTTGTTGAAACTACAGCTGCAGAAAAACTTTGTTCTAATGGATCGGTTGAGCTCGCCGCTGAACACTTAAGAATTGCAAGCGATTTTTTAGGTCTAATTATGAATCCTTATTCATCTGATGATTTATTAGGGGAAATTTTTTCTTCTTTTTGCATTGGTAAATAACATGTGTTCAAAGTGTTTATTCTTTGTTTGTTAATTATCAATTTTTTTTAATGATTTTTTTTACTAACAAGAAGTAACATTTTTTACACAATTGATTCTTATTATTACCAACAAGGTTTTTAATTCGCGAGATCTAATTTATAGTTGCGTTTGAAAAGTTATTAACAAGTTTCCATTTACATAACAATAACAACAACAATATAAATAAATATATAAATTAATAAACAATATAATTAATAGAGAAATGAATAAGTTCGACATTATTGTAATTGGAGGCGGGCATGCGGGGACCGAAGCTGCTTTTGCATGCGCTAGATATGGGAAAAAAGTTTGTTTAATAACCCAGTCAAAAAAAGACATTGGAAAAATGTCTTGCAACCCTGCGATAGGTGGAATAGGAAAGAGTCATTTGGTGAAAGAAATAGATGCCATGGGCGGCCTAATGGCGGTAAGCGCAGATAGAGCAGGTATTCATTTTAGAGTTCTTAATGCTTCAAAGGGTCCGGCTGTAAGAGCTACTAGAGCACAGTCAGATAGAAAGTTATATGCTGATTCTGTGAGTAGATTAATAAAAAGTGAGCACTTACTAACTTTAGAGGAGTCTGAAGTTTATGAACTACTTATAAAAAATTACAAAGTTAATGGGGTTATTCTAAAAAATAAAAAAGAGCTAAGGTCTGATAAGGTAATTTTAACTGCCGGAACTTTTTTAAACGGGAAGTTATTTACAGGTGAAGATACATCAGAAGGTGGCAGGATAGGTGAAAAACCCTCAAAAAATTTAGCAAATTTTTTATCTGAATTAGATCTGAAAACGGGCAGATTGAAAACGGGAACTCCACCAAGGCTAAATATTAATTCTATCGACTGGACCAAAACCATCGAGCAGTGTGGCGATGTTCCAAGACCCACTATGTCTTTCATCAATTCATCTGATATTCACCCGAAACAATTAAGCTGTTTTTTAACTAGAACCACACAAGAAACACATGAATATATAAGAAAAGGAATAGATAAGTCCCCCATGTTTTCTGGAAAAATAGAAGGAGTAGGACCGAGATATTGCCCTTCTATTGAAGATAAAATTTTCAGATTTTCTGATAAATCCTCTCACCAAATTTTTATTGAACCCGAAGGCTTGAATTCAAACTTAGTTTACCCCAATGGAATCTCGACAAGCATGCCAGCAGAAATACAAGAGAAAATGATTTCTTCAATTCCAGGCTTCGAAAAAGCAAAAATAGAACAATTAGGCTACGCCGTTGAATATGATTTTTTTGACCCAAGAGAGCTGAAACATACTTTGGAAACAAAAAAAATAGAAAATTTATATTTTGCTGGGCAAATAAATGGGACCACTGGTTACGAAGAAGCAGCGGCACAAGGTTTAGTGGCCGCAATAAATGCTTGTTTATCTCTTGATGATAAAGATCCTTGGATATCTGCAAGAAATGAAAGTTACATAGGAGTCTTAATAGATGATTTAGTAACTTTAGGAACAAAAGAACCTTATAGAATGTTTACTAGTAGAGCTGAACACAGGCTNCTGCTTAGAGAGGATAATGCAGATCAAAGACTTACACCAATAGCAAAAAAAATAGGCCTTATCGATGAAAAAAGATGGGAAATATTTCAAAATAAAATGAATGCCATTAAGGATGAAAAACACAGGTTATTAGGAATTAAAATTAAAAAGAAAGATCTTCCAGGAGCATTAGAAACAAGCAAAAACCGAAGCGAACAAAAAATTACTGCACTTCACGCATTAAAAAGGCCAGAAGTTGATTATCAAGAATTGTGTTCTGTATTAAAAATTAAAGAAGCGCCAGAGGAAGTATCTTTAGACGTTGTCACAGAAGAGAAATATTCGGGCTATATTTCACGTCAAAAAAAAGAAATAGAGAAGGCTAAAAGCAATGAAAACGCCCTGATACCGGATCAACTTTCTTATCAGGATATAAAGGGCTTGTCCAACGAGTCTAGACAAAAGTTATTAGAAGTGAAACCAAGAACCATAGCGCATGCTCAAAGAATTCCAGGAATAACACCAGCAACTATATCGTTGTTACTTGTGCATTTAAAAAGAACACAAAACTGGAAAAGCGCCAATGTCTCTAAAAAGTCTGTTTGATCAAACAAATTTAAAGCTTTCAAAAAAAAAGCAAGACCAACTAAACGAATATGCAAAACTTATTCTAAAATGGAACAAAACTAGAAACCTTGTTTCAAGAAATGCCAATCTAGAAGCAATAAACGAACACATTCTCGATTGCGCATGTCTAGCGCCACACTTGAAAGAGAAAAATTTATTAGATGTGGGTAGCGGGGCAGGATTACCAGGAATGGTTCTTTCAATCATAGACGACGAAAAAAACATAAGATTATTAGAGCCGAATCAAAAAAAGATATCTTTTCTAACACACGTTCAGGCTAGGCTTGACTTAAAAAACACAAAAATATTTAAAGAAAGAATTGAAAACCTGAAGGATATATGCGAAGAAACAATAATTACAAGAGCAGTAATGGAACCAGAAAAACTATTGAATTCAATATCAAAATTAAATAATAAAAATTTAAAAATTATAATGATGGTTACGGAGCCAAGCCTAATTTCAAACCCTAATTGGGAGTCAAAATTTTTTGTTTCTGAAGCCCAAAAAATCTTAGGAAAAAATAGAGGATTTTTGAACATTACCCCTGTAAAAAACTGATATAGTAATTTTGTTGATCACTTTAGTAGTTGCAAATCAAAAAGGAGGTGTGGGTAAAACTACAACCGCATTAAACCTTGCTGCTTCTTTATCCGCGGCCTCAAGAACAGTTTTATTGATAGATTTAGATTCTCAAGGAAACTCAACATCAGGCACGGGCGAAGAAAAAAACGAAGCTTCCCATTCTTTAATTGATATTTTATTAAATGAAAGCTTTCCAATAGAAAAAGCCATTGAACAAACTAAATATAAATTTGATTTAATTCCAGCAAGTGTTGATCTTATATCTGCTGAAATTGAATTAAGTTCGCTTCCCAACCCAACTTCATTATTAAAAAATAAATTATCAAATATGCAAGCGTCATACGATTATGTTGTTATCGACTGTCCACCATCACTTGGCATGATTTCAGTAAGTGCTTTAAGAGCAGCTTCAAAAGTTTTAATACCGCTTCAGTGCGAATATTATTCTTTGGAAGGCCTGGCGTCTATGAGCAAAACCTTAGAAGAAATAAATGAAGCAACTGGAGAAAATATTGAAATTAACGGCATCTTGAGGACAATGTATGATCCTAGAATAAGGCTTTCGAGAGAAGTGTCTAAAGAGCTTGAGGAACATTTTTCGGAGCAGCTATGTGACACAGTAATTCCTAGAAATGTTAAGTTAGCTGAGGCGCCTAGTTTTGGAATGCCAGCACTTTATTACGAACCTGAAGCAAAAGGAACGCTAGCTTATTTGGCTTTGGCAGGGGAAATAATTAATAAATTTGAAAGCAACACGAATATTTATTAAATGAGTGAAAAAGAAAACAAAACATTAAAAAGGGGGTTAAGCGCGCTACTTGGTGAAGAAAACACCTCAAAAAAGAATACGAGTTCTTCGCTTGTAAGTGTCGGCAAAATATCGCCCAGTAGATTTCAAGCCAGAACAGATATATCAGAAGAAAGCCTTGAAGAACTCACAGCTTCAATAAGATCGCAAGGAGTGATTCAGCCCTTAATAGTAAGAAAAGCTGCTGCAGGAAATTTTGAATTAGTAGCTGGAGAGAGAAGATTAAGAGCTTCCAAAAAAGCAGGATTGTCGGAAGTGCCCGTTGTCGTTAAAGATCTTACCGATGAGGAAATAATTAAAATGGGCTTAATAGAAAATTTACAAAGAGAAGATTTGAACCCTCTTGACGAAGCCAAAGGAATTCAAAGGTTGCAGAAAGAATTTAATATTACACAAGAAGACTTGGGCGCTTCCTTGGGAAAATCGAGGACGGCCATTTCTAATTCTCTTAGGCTTTTGCAGCTGACATCTTCTGTTCAGGAATTACTTGAATCAGGTAATTTAAGCATGGGACATGCTAGACCTTTACTAACATTGCCCGAAGCAATTCAAGAAAAATTTGCTTTAAAAATAGTTAAGTCTGGTTTGTCGGCTAGACAGGCAGAAAATTTAGCTAAAACTTATCTGGATGAAAAAAGAACAAAAACCAAATCAACAAAAGACCCTAATTTAGTAAATTTAGAAACCGAACTAGGAGATATCTTGGGTGCAAAGGTTACTATATCGCATCAAAAAAAGGGATCGGGAAAAATAACTTTTTTCTATAAAAATTTAGAACAATTAGATCAAATAATAGGCCCTCTCAAAAAAAAAGAATAAGCTAAAAAAAAATCTATTAATCCCTTGAATAGACAGTACCGACCTAACTATAATGCTTTGCCCGAGTGACTTATGGCAGAGAAAAACCTTACAGAAAATCTAACACCAACGGCTGATTATATTAGTCACCACTTAACGAACCTAACATATGGGTGGTGCGAAAAATCACAAACTTGGGGGTTTGCATATCATCAGCAAAATATCTTTAAAGAAACTTCATGCAAGGTTTCAGAAATGGGTTTTTGGTCTTTTCACCTCGATACAATTTTCATGTCTACTTTTTTGGGCTTAATCTTTTTTGGTTTTTTCGGTTTGGTTCTNATGGGAGCTAAGAAGGGCGTGCCTGGAAAAGTCCAAAATTTCGCTGAATTTGTTTTTGAGTTTATTAGCGGCGCGGTAAAAAGCAATTTTCATGGAACTTCAAAAATAATTGGCCCGCTTGCTTTTGCCTCATGCGTCTGGATTCTATCTTGGAACTTAATGGACTTGCTTCCGGTAGAAATGACGAACTTTTTTGGAGCTAATTTAGTTAATTCCGAGGGCATAAGTTATGTTGGATATTTTAAGGTATTACCTACNGCAGATGTAAATGCTCCGTTAGCNTTAGCTTTGGTTGTGATGTTTTTTGTAACTTATTACACAATAGCAAACCATGGCTTTGGAGGTTTTCTAAAAGAATTTATTAATCCTATAGAATTGGTGGGGTATTTTTCAAAGCACGTAGCGCTGGCTTTGAGGCTTTATGGAAATCTTTTTGCCGGAGAAATGATTTTCATCTTAATAGGAATTATGTTCGGACAGTTTTTAATGTCCTTTGGACAAACGCTTTGGTTTTTGCCGGGGCTTATTATGAATTTGGTGTGGGCTCTTTTCCACATACTTATAATTGCTTTGCAGGCATATATCTTTATGATGCTGACCATTGCTTACATTAACTTGGCTTGTGCGAAACACTAGCCCAAAATAAAAGGAGAAAAAAATGGAAGAATTAAGATTGGTTGCAGGAGCTTTGCTCACCGGACTTGGTGCGCTTGGAGCCGGAATCGGGATTGGTACTTTAACTTCAAAATATATAGAAGCTTTGGCTAGACAGCCGGAATTACAAGGGCTCTTGTTTGGTCAATTATTAATCGCTATGGGATTGATTGATGCATTGCCTGTAATCTCGTTGGCAGTTGGATTGTTGTTTCTATTTACATAAAAGAAAATAATAAATGAACGTTAATGCTACTTTTTTTGCCGAGCTGATAGCTTTTTGCCTATTTATTTTTATTACTTACAGATATCTCTGGCCAAGTTTTTCAAATATTTTAGAAGCTAGACAAGAGGAAATTTCTGAAGGCTTGGAAGCTGCTAGTCAGTCACAAAGAAAACTAGAAGAGGCTAATGAAGAATCCAGAAAGCTTGTTGAAGACGCGAAGTCTGAAGCTTCTAGTCTTATTGCTCAAGCAGGTTCAAGGGGAGATCAAATTGTTGATGAAGCTAAAACTCAAGCAATTGAAGAACAAAAAAAGATAAAAGATAGCGCTGAAGCCGATATAGAGCAAAATATAACAAAAGCCAAAGAAGGCCTTAGAGAAGAGGTTGCTGCATTGGTTATCGCTGGAGCCGAACAAATATTAAATAAAGAGGTTGATGAGTCATCTAACAAAGATATCGTCGATGCTTTAATTAAAGAGCTATAAAGCATGTCGGAATTACTTACACAATCTAGACCTTATGCTGAAGCTATTTTTGAAATTGCAAAAGAGGAAAATACTTTGGATCTTTGGGTTGCGGATTTATCGGTTGTAGCAGTCTCTATGCAAGAAGCCGAAGTTAAGCGTTTAATCGATTCTCCTGACATCTCACAAAAGCTTAAAGCCGATACCTTTACAAAGCTTTTTGAAGGAGAAATATCAAACAAGGTGTTAAATTTTGTTTTAGTTTTAGGCCAAGCTAATAGATTAAAGCTTTTAAAAAGCGTTCTGGACAATTTTAAAAATTTAGTTGCTTTAGAGAAAAATGAAAAAAATGTAGTTATATCTTCTTCCTATGCATTGGACTCTGAGCAAGTAGAAAAGATAAAAGAAGCAATGCAACGAAGAACTGGATCAAAAATAAACGCTTCAACTGAGATAGATGAGTCTTTGATAGGCGGAATAAAAATTTCATATGACGACCAAGTTATTGATCTGTCATTAAAAAACAAACTTGAGGCTTTGAAATCTCAACTTAGAAATTAGTAGGTACGAAATGGATAACTTAAACCCATCAGAAATAAGCAAAATTATTAAAGATAGAATAAATAACTTGGAAGTGTCTTCCGATGAATCCAATGAAGGAACAATAGTTTTTCTATCCGATGGAATCGCACGAGTGCATGGCTTAAGCGAAGCCATGTATGGAGAATTGATTGAATTTCAAGGCGGTATTTTTGGCATGGCTCTTAATCTAGANAGAGATTCAGTCGGTGTTGTTATTTTTGGTGATTACAAACAATTAGCTGAAGGAGATACAGCAAAATGTACTGGGAAGATTTTAGAGGTTCCTGTTGGGCCAGAGCTCGTGGGTAGAGTGGTTGATGCCCTTGGAAATCCTATTGATGGTAAGGGCCCAATTAAAACCAAGCTTACTTCACCTGTAGAAAAAGTTGCCCCTGGGGTCATGACAAGAAAACCAGTGGACGAGCCAGTCCAAATTGGCTTGAAAGCCGTTGATAGCATGGTGCCAATCGGCAGAGGTCAGAGAGAGCTTATTATTGGAGACAGACAAACCGGTAAAACTGCGATTGCGCTTGATGCAATTATCAATCAGAAAGGCACAGGAGTTACTTGCGTGTACGTTGCAGTTGGTCAAAAACAATCTTCCATTGCAGCAGTAGTAAGAAAGCTAGAAGAATACGGCGCAATGGAGCACACCATTGTGGTTGCTGCAGGAGCAGCGGATCCTGCCCCAATGCAATTTTTAGCACCATACTCTGGATGTTCAATGGGAGAATACTTCAGAGACAAAGGCGAGGATGCTCTAATTATTTATGATGATTTGTCCAAGCAAGCAGTTGCTTATCGTCAAATTTCTCTTCTATTGAGAAGGCCACCAGGACGTGAGGCTTATCCCGGAGACATTTTCTACTTGCATTCAAGACTATTAGAAAGAGCCTGCCGAGTAAATGAGGAATACGTTTCTGAAGAAACTAATGGAAAAGTTAAAGATCAAACTGGCTCCTTAACCGCCTTACCAATTATTGAAACGCAAGCAGGAGACGTGTCTGCTTTTGTACCAACTAATGTTATTTCAATTACTGATGGACAAATATTCTTAGAAACTTCCTACTTTAACAAAGGGCTTTTACCAGCAATGAATCCTGGAATATCAGTCTCTAGGGTTGGTGGAGCAGCTCAAACGCCGCTTATCAAAAAACTTGGAGGTGGGGTAAGAATTGCCTTGGCTCAATTTAGAGAATTAGAAGCGTTCGCTCAGTTTGCATCCGACTTAGATGATGCTTCAAGAGAACAGCTTGAGCTAGGCCAAAAAGTAACTGAGTTAATGAAACAAAAGCAATACTCGCCGATGTCAGTTTCAGAAATGGGGCTAGTTTTATTTGCAGTTGAAAAAGGATATTTAAAAGACGTGGAGTTAACAAAAATTGCTGACTTTGAATCCGCCCTTCTTTCTTACATGGCAACAGAACATAAAGACTTTATGGATGCCTTAGCCGTTTCTGGTGAGTATTCAGATGAGGTGTTAAAAACTTTCACTGATGCCGTCGATAAATTTAAATCAACGCAAACTTGGTAGTTTATGGCTAATACTAAAGAAATAAGAAAACAAATTTCAAGTATCACCAATACGCAAAAGATAACCAGCGCGATGGAAATGGTTGCGTCTAGTAAAATGAGAAAAACTCAAGACAGAATGGAAATGGGTAGACCATATGCCGACAGAATGCTTTCTGTAATTGGTCACTTAGCCAATTCAAATCCTGAATATAAGCCTGTTTATATGTCGGAAAGAGATGTGAAAGGTATTGGAGTTATTGTTATAGGCTCTGATAAAGGTCTTTGTGGCGGTTTGAATATTAATCTCTTTAGAACTTTGCTGCCTTTTTTAAAAGAACAAACTGATAACGGAATTAAACAAATGTTTTGTCCAATTGGCACCAAAGCAAAAGTCTTCTTCAATTCCTTTGGAGGAGATGTAGTAGCTGCTTCTGAGAAATTAGGGGACATACCATCTCTCGAAGATTTAATTGGCTCCATTAAGGTCTTATTGGATAAATTTGAACAAGGCGAGATAGATAAAGTTTACTTAGCAAGCAACAGGTTTGAAAACACAATGACTCAGCAGCCTGAAATTAAGCAACTCCTGCCTTTGTTGCCTGAGGACACGCCAGAGTTAAAACACAGATGGGATTATATTTATGAACCAGATGCAAAAGAATTATTAGATGGATTGATGCAAAGATATATTGAGTCATTGGTTTATCAGGCTGTAATAGAAAACATAGCTTGCGAACAAGCCGCAAAAATGGTGGCGATGAAAAATGCAACAGAGAACGCAGGAACGATAATTGATGAATTACAACTTATTTACAATAATGCAAGGCAAGCAGCGATTACTCAAGAACTTTCTGAGATTGTTGCTGGAGCTGAAGCAATATAGATTTTTGAGGTAAAAAAATGAGCGAAGGAGTAGTAGTACAAGTAATCGGAGCGGTTATAGATGTCGAATTTTCAAGAGAAAATTTGCCAAAGGTTTATGATGCTTTGACCGTAGAAGGCGAGGGCCTTGTTTTGGAAGTTCAACAGCAACTAGGAGACGGAATTGTTAGAACAATTGCTATGGGCCAAACGGAAGGTTTAAAAAGAGGAGCTAAAGTAGCTAATACTGGAGATGCCGTTTCGGTGCCAGTTGGCGAGAAAACACTAGGAAGAATTTTAAACGTTTTAGGCGAACCCATTGATGGAAAAGGCGACGTTGGCGAAGATGAGAAGATGCCAATTCATAGGCCACCGCCGTCTTATGAAGAGCAAGCAGAATCTTCGGAAATTTTGGAAACTGGCATTAAAGTAATCGACCTGATGTGCCCTTTCGCTAAGGGAGGAAAAGTTGGTTTATTTGGCGGAGCCGGAGTAGGAAAAACCGTCAATATGATGGAGTTGATTCGAAATATTGCTTATGAAACAAGTGGATACTCGGTATTTGCTGGAGTCGGGGAAAGAACCCGTGAAGGAAATGACTTCTATTTAGAGATGACAGAATCTCAAGTGTTAGACAAGGTCGCGTTAGTTTATGGCCAAATGAACGAGCCTCCAGGATGTCGTATGAGAGTGGCCCTTTCTGGTCTAACAATTGCCGAAAAATTTAGGGACGAGGGTAAAGACGTTCTTTTGTTTGTTGATAACATTTATCGATATACATTAGCCGGAGTTGAGTGCTCTTCTCTTTTAGGAAGAATGCCTTCAGCGGTAGGATACCAACCAACTCTTGCTGAAGAAATGGGAGTACTGCAAGAAAGAATTACATCTACTAAAACTGGTTCCATCACTTCTGTCCAAGCTATTTACGTACCGGCAGATGATCTTACGGACCCGTCGCCTGCCACAACTTTTGCTCACTTGGATGCAACAGTTGTTTTGTCTAGACAGATTGCCTCCTTAGGAATATATCCTGCAGTAGACCCATTGGATTCAACAAGCAGACAATTGGACCCAAACATTGTTGGCCAGGAACATTACGATGTTGCCAAGGGTGTTCAGCAAGTTCTCCAAAGATATCTTGAGTTAAAAGATATTATCGCAATTCTTGGAATGGATGAGCTTTCAGATGAAGACAAGCAAACTGTTAATAGAGCTAGAAGAATAGAAAAATACTTATCGCAACCGTTTTTTGTTGCAGAAATTTTTACAAATTCTCCTGGTAAGTTCGTATCTATTAAGGATACCGTTCGAGGATTCAAAGGAATCTTAGATGGAGAATACGATGATCTTCCTGAGCAAGCCTTTTTAATGGTCGGCAAGATCGAAGAAGTTGTGGAAAAAGCAAAAACTTTATAAAGCATGTCTACCATCCAATGCAGCATTGTAAGTGCCGAAAAAGAAATTTTTTCCGAGAGCGTTTCCATGGTTGTTGCGACAGGATCAATGGGTGAATTGGGAATTACGCCTGGACACTCACAACTTTTAACCGGTATTAAGCCTGGGCCAGTAAAAATAGTTAAAGAGAATGGTGAGGAAGAAGTATTCTTTTTATCCGGTGGTTTCATAGAAGTTCAGCCTGATGTGGTGACTCTTTTGTCAGATGTTGCAATTAGAGCTGAAGATATTGACGAAGAACAAGCTGAAAAAGCCAGAGAAGCAGCTGAAAAAATTAAGGAAAATGCAGATTCCGATTTAGATTTCTCAAGAGCAAGAGCTGAATTAGCCGAAGCTGCTGCAAGACTTCAAACCTTGCGTAAATTACGCAAGAAGTAGTTAAATACCTCCCATAAGCCAATTTTATTGGCTTCTTTTAAAATGAATGTCGACATAATCATATTAGCTGCTGGACAAGGGAAAAGGATGCAGTCTAATTTACCCAAAGTTCTTCAGCCTTTAGGCAACAAACCGCTTTTGCAACATGTAATCGATACTTGCTCTCAAATTAAGAAGTCAAAACTTCATATAGTAGTCGGCGGTCAAAGCAAACTCATTCAATCTTTTGTAAAAGCACCTAGATCTACCAATTGGGTTCTACAAAGAAAGCAACTTGGAACGGGCCATGCAGTCAAACAAACTTTACCGAGTTTAAGGCCTAACTCCTGTGTAGTTGTGCTTTACGGCGATGGGCCTTTGGTAAAAATTAAAACTTTAAAAAAACTTATTTCAAGAACTTCCGGAGATAATTTGTCTCTTTTAACTTTTGAAGCGTCCAATCCAAAAGGCTTGGGTAGGATTATCAGACAAGCTAATTCAAAGGTAGTCGGCATAGTTGAAGAAAAAGATGCATCTGCTAGTGAGAGAAAAATTACCGAGGTTAATTCAGGAATTATGGCTACCTCATCTAAAAATTTGAAAGGTTGGTTGCCCAAACTCAAAAATAATAATGCCGCCAAGGAATACTATTTAACGGATGTTGTTTCTTGTTGTCACAATGAAGAAAAAAAGATAACAGCAATAAATCTTGGAGACTCTGAAGAATTATTAGGCGCTAATGACACTCAAGAGTTGCAAAATTTAGAGCGTATCTATCAAAAAGAAATGGCAAAAAGTTTCATGGAAAAGGGGGTTAAATTTGCCGATGTTAATCGAGTAGATTTTAGAGGCGAAATAAATATTGGCAAAAACGTATTTATTGATATCAATGTGGTTTTGCAAGGAAGCGTTTCTATTGGAAATGATTGCACTATCTCAGCAGGCGCAGTCATAAAAGACTCAAAATTGAATAAAAAAGTTAAAGTAGAGCCTTATTCGGTAATAGAAAATTCTCAAATTGGCGATAATTCAGCCATTGGTCCGTTCGCTCATGTTGGCCCAGGGGCCGAACTCGAACAAGATGTGGAGGTAGGAAATTTTGTTGAAATCAAAAGAAGTAAAATTGGCAAAAAAACAAAAGCAAAGCATCTGGCCTACATCGGAGATGGCGTATTGGAACCAGAAATAAACATCGGCGCGGGTACAATTTTTGTTAATTATGATGGAAAAAGAAAAAACAAAACAAACGTTGGTTCTGGAGCTTTTATCGGCTCAAACTCTTCGCTTATAGCGCCACTTAAAATCGGAAAGAATAGTATGATTGGTGCGGGTTCAGTAATAACTCAAGATGTTCCAGATAACAAATTGGCTTTGGCCAGAAACAGGCAAAAAAATATTAAGAAAAGATAATGTGCGGAATTATTGCGGCAGCAACCGATAGAAGCGTGGGTAAGCTTCTTATCAAAGGGCTCTATAAAATGGAATATCGAGGCTATGATTCTGCAGGAATTGCTATGCATGTTGAGAGCGATGTTGCTCATCTCAGAACTTTGGGCAAAGTAAACCTTTTAGAAGAAAAAATGAAATCGGAAAAGCCAAAAGGCAAAGTCGGTATAGCTCACACTCGTTGGGCGACTCATGGCGAACCTTCCGAAATCAATGCTCACCCTCATCAATCTAACGACCGAGTTTTTATCGTCCATAATGGAATCATTGAAAATTATCTTGAGCTTAAAAACGAGTTGACTGCTCAGGACTATACTTTTTATTCAAAGACAGACTCTGAATTAATTGCCCACTTGCTTGATCATTTTTTAAAATCAAATGATTCTTTATTAACGGCCATGCAAGCTTTAAAAAATAAATTGGAAGGAGCTTATGCTATTGCTGCGCTTGATCAAAAAGACCCCGATAATCTTGTACTTGCTAGAAATAGATCTCCATTAGTGATTGGCTTAGGTAAAAAAGAAAACTTTGCCGCGTCCGATCCTTTGGCTTTAGCGGAATTAACAAAAAACTTCTTAATTATGGAAGATGGCGATGTAGCAAGAATATCTTCTGATCAAGTAGAAATTTATGATGTGCAAGATAAATTAACCAATCGTGAAGAGTTATCTATAGATGTTAATGCAGAAGCGTCTTCAAAAGGAAACTTCAGACACTACATGGAAAAAGAAATATTTGAACAGCCTGGCGCTATTCTTAACACCTTAGATGGCAGGATCGGTGGGGAAGATGTGTTAGATAATATTTTTGGCGAAGGCTCTTCGGATTTGCTTGCAAAAGTTAAGAGAGTTCAAATAGTGGCTTGCGGCACCGCATTGCATGCAGGAAGAGTTGCTGCTAATTGGTTTTCTGCCATCTCTGGATTGCCTACTCAAATGGATTACGCAAGTGAGTACAGGTATAAAAATCCTTATATTGACGAAGATACGCTATTAATTGCTATATCGCAGTCTGGGGAAACAGCAGATACGTTGGCGGCTCTAAGATATGCCAAAGAAAAAGACTATTTAGCAACTTTGGGAATTTGTAACACTCCTACCAGTTCCCTAGCAAGAGAAGCGGATTATTTGTTGTTGACTAACGCTGGTCAAGAAATAGGCGTAGCCTCCACTAAATGTTTTACCACCCAATTGGTTGCTTTGATGTTGTTGACTTTGGCTTTGGCAAAAGCATCAGGAAAAAATCCGAGACTTCGAGGTCGAATTATTGAGGCCTTAAGAACCTTACCAGAAAAAATATCTGAAGCTCTTTTATTAAAAGACGAAATCACGAGTTTTGCTTCTGAAATAGCTAATAAAAACAATGCTCTTTTCCTTGGCAGAGGTATTTTCTATCCGATTGCGAAAGAGGGCGCCTTAAAACTAAAAGAGATTTCTTATATTCATGCTGAAGCATATCCGGCTGGTGAGCTTAAACATGGTCCTCTTGCATTAATTGATGAAGAAATGCCAGTGGTAGCGATTGCGCCAGAGCACGAATTGGCAGAAAAACTTGTTTCAAATTTAGAAGAAGTCAAAGCAAGAGGCGGAGCCCTTTATGTNTTCGGCAACGCCAAAGAAAAACTAGAGTTATCATCAGGTCAATACGTCAGTATGCCAGATTGCGATTTTTTATTAACTCCAATACTTTATTCAATTCCACTTCAAATTCTTTCTTACGAGGTTGCATTATTGAGAGGCACTGATATTGATCAACCAAGAAACTTGGCTAAGTCAGTCACGGTGGAGTAGATTTGGTTGTACCTGTTTAATCTAGACCGTGGAAACAAGTTCTAAGATAAAGTTTATTCATCAAATTTTAGGTAATAGTGGTTTATTAGAACGATCCGGATCGGTTCTTTATTCCGGGGATCAAACCATAAAAAAAGGAGATTGGTACTTCCTTGGTTCAAATCCTGGTGGTCATGATGATGAAAATGGTATCGACACAATTGAAAATCAATTATTAAAAACA
>FUFK010061161.1_pt1 | contig 92927 bp, 77 predicted proteins | sample 1021851 | NCBI WGS metagenome assembly FUFK01 (sample SAMEA51879418, study PRJEB19060) | metagenome
CGTGGTCGGGGCAGACGTTTCAACCAAGGCGCTTGCCGAAGTGAAAGGGGCGGGTGCAATTTCGACAGCGGCGGCTGGAGCGGCGATTGCTGCCAGCGAACCTGCGGCGATACCAAGGGCGATCCTGTTCATCTGAAATCTCCTCATTCGTGATTTGTGTGTGGATGACGCTCGAAATCGCCAGAGGCTCCACAACGTCCGATGAACGATCTGTTGTCCTGCCAAAAACGCGATGAGCCGAGCCAAAACACAGGACCAGCCGCTGGTTTTCAGAGCTTTCGGGACAAGGAAAGGCGTACCTGTTCGCTCAGCTTTTCGAGCATGCAAATCTCCTCGAACTGGTCTGGCGCGGGCTTGAAGGAAGGATCGTAAAGCGCCGCGAAGAGGCGTGCCACGGTCCAGTCCGTCTTGCCTTCATCGACCTTCGTCAGATGATCGCCTGACTGCGCGATGCCTTCTTCGATGACGCGGTAATACCAGCCGCTGATGTGCGTCTTTACGATATGCGCAACCATGCCTTTCCGGCCGAAGCGATGTTCGATCTTCCAGCATGGTTTTCGGGGTTGGCTGACCTCCAGCAGGGCTTCGCCAAGACGGAAACGGTCACCGATGCGGACGTCGGTTTCGACAAGGCCCGTAGCCTCGATGTTCTCCCCGAAGGCGGAGGGACCTGACAGCAGATCGTGACCGCCGAGCCATTCGGCCCATGCGGAATAGTGGTCGTGAGGATAGTGATGCACGGCCATATCGGGGCCGCCATGGTGCTTGGTGTCGGCGACCATGTCCCCTTCGAGCCCGAAGCTGCGGATCATGACCGGACCCTCCGCAGGCCGCTTGTCGATCGCGCTGAGTTCGGCGCCGTTGAAAGGCCGGGGCAGGCCCGTACACAAGGCTTCGACCACAATCGTCATGCGCAATCCCTCATCCGTCCGATGGTTCGAGACCCGCACGGTAATAGACATGGACCACATGGACCACTGTCCAGGCCACAAAAATGTCAGCTTGCGAAAGGCCCGGGAACGTGCAGTTTTCCTGAGGGTCCGGGAGTGCCATCTGCCCGTTTCAGCACAGGAGAGGGGTGTAGGAAAGCGCTTAGATTCCTGAACGATCAGGACGGGCGCCGGGTAAACTTCGGTACGACCAAACCGCACTACCGCAGCAGTGGCCAGTAAGTTGATCTCAGGCCGTCGCGGTTGATTCCAATGCTTCGGCCGCTTCGCGATCGCGCTGGGCGCGGCTTTTCTTTTCTGCGGCGGTCTTGAGCTGGCCGCAGGCCGCGTCGATGTCGCGCCCGCGGGGGGTGCGAACGGGTGCGCTGATGCCGTGTTCGAACACGATTTCGGAGAAGCGCTTCACCCGTTCTGGCGTCGAACATTCGTAGGGCGCGCCGGGCCAGGGATTGAAGGGAATGAGGTTCACCTTCGCCGGCAGTTTGTAATGCTTCAGCAGGCGAACGAGTTCGTGCGCATGCTCGTCGGTGTCGTTCTTGTCCTTGAGCATGACATATTCGAAGGTAATGCGCCGCGCGTTCGACGCGCCCGGATAGGCGGCNCAGGCTTCGAGCAATTCGTCGATGCCGTATTTCTTGTTGAGCGGCACGATCTCGTCGCGGATTTCCTTGGTCACCGCGTGGAGCGAAACCGCCAGGTTCACGCCGATCTCTTCCCCGCAGCGTTCCATTGCCGGAACGACACCGCTGGTCGAGAGCGTGATGCGCCGCTTCGACAAGGCCAGGCCTTCGCCATCCATGACGAGCTTGAGGGCACCTTTGACATTGTCGAAATTATATAGCGGTTCGCCCATTCCCATCATGACGATGTTGGTCAGCAGCCGGCCATCGGAGGTGTATTGGGCGCTGTCTTCTTCCACTTCGAGACCCGCCATCGAACCCTTGGGCCATTCGCCCAGAGCATCGCGCGCCANCATGACCTGGCCGACGATTTCACCCGGAGTGAGATTACGCACGAGGCGCATCGTCCCGGTGTGGCAGAAACGGCAGTTCAGAGTGCAACCCACCTGGCTCGATACGCAAAGCGTGCCGCGGTCGGCATCGGGGATGAAGACCATTTCGAATTCATGGCCGTCCGACGTCCTGAGCAGCCACTTGCGCGTGCCGTCGGTCGAATGCTGGGCTTCCACCACGTCCGGCCGGCCAATGAAGAAGCGTTCGGCAAGCCACGGGCGCATGGTCTTGGCGATATCGGTCATCGCTTCGAAATCGGTCACGCCGCGATGGTAGAGCCAGTGGAACACCTGCTTGGCACGCAGTTTCGCCTGCTTGGCGTCGAGGCCCGCTTCGTCGAAAAGTTCGCGAATACGGTCCTTGGGCAGACCGATCAGGTCCACGCGGCCGTCTTCGCGCGGCGTGATGTCACGCGCGACGGGAACCGGGTCGATCTGCCCGGGGATGCTCATCAGTGTCGTCTGGGTCATGGGAGCGCCCCATATAGGGCGTGGAGGGCGATTTGGCCACATTGAAGAATTGCGGGAAAATTACGGACGCCGAACAGGGTTCCGGCAGGTGAACGCTTTCACTCCGCAGCGGGAGAAGGGTGCGCAAATATGTGCATTTCATCCCGGGAGACACACGCCCGGCCCGTAATAATGTGTCCCTAATGCAACATATTCTTGTTGTGTTACGTTAATGAAACTCGCCAGCGGAACCACCGTTTTCCTAGTCCACGCGATGCAAAAATCGCGGGTTAAAAAACGGAGTATATAATGAACAAGACAACAGCTCTTCTCGTCGCAGGAACCATCGCCGGCATGTCGGCCCCAGCCATGGCGCAGAGCACCGATGGCCAGTTCACCGGCTTTCGTGCAGGTGTGACCGCGGGTTACGACGCCGTACAGGCCGGTAGCAGCGTCGACATCGACAACGAGCCGAACAACAACGACCAGTCGATCGACGGTCTCGCCTATGGCGTGGTCCTCGGTTACGACGTGGACCTTGGCGGCGCGGTNGTCGGTGTGGAAGGTGAATACACCGACTCCACGGCGAGCACCAACTTCGACGACGGCGATTTCGAAGGCTTTGGGCTGGGTGAAGTCGATGCTGGCCGCGATCTCTACATCGGCGCGCGCGTCGGTGCCAAGATCGCACCCGATGCCCTGCTGTACGCAAAGGGCGGTTACACCAATGCCAAGCTGAACATCCTCAGCGACTATGGCACGGTCGAAACCGATCGCGACTTCAAGCTGGACGGCTGGCGCGCAGGTGCAGGCGTTGAATATGCCGTCAACCCGAACACCTACGTGAACCTCGAATATCGTTATTCGAACTACAGCGACGCGAATATCGAATTCGCCGACGGCAGCACCAGCCGCAACTTCGATGTCGACCTTGACCGCCACCAGGTCATGGCAGGCGTCGGCATGCGCTTCTAAGCCATTGCGCCATTAAGAAGGGGCCGGGGAGCTTGGTGCTCTCCGGCCCTTTTTTTGTCAGCGTCGCGAACAGGAAAGCGTTGCTGCATCCATNGCNGTGGCCGCGCCGGACAGGGAATAGCTGTCGGAGAAGCGACGGCCGTTGNTGCCGGTAGCNCGGACNGTCATGCGGCTGGCCGACCGCATCGCTGCAACNATGGCGGCATCCATCGTGCGGTCTTCAGCCCAGGCATCGCCGCCGCCGCCGGTCAGCTGGAANCTCTTGGNGCCGATGGAAAGCGTAATNCGGGGCCGCTGCGCGAGCTGGCGCGAGAGGCGGAAATGAACCTGCCCGCGGATGTTCTGGCGCGGCCAGGTNCCGATGGTGGCGAAGGGTTCGAAATCNCGGCGCGCGCGGCTGTCTTCCGGCATCGCGATGGCATAACACCGCGGTAGCGAGGGATCGCGAAATGCCCCCCANTCGGAAAACACGCCGAGGCTGTCCTTCGCTGCGAGNGGNGCAGCCANNGTAAGCGCGGCGANNNCGATCAGTTTACGCATANGCGATCGCAACGATTTCCCATTCCTTCGCGCCGCCGGGCAGATTGACGTTGCGCAGATCGCCGACCGACGCGCCTTTCAATGCCCGGGCGAGGGGAGACGACCAGCCGATGCGCCCGGAGCTGGCGTCCTGTTCATCGTCACCGACAAGGGTGACGACCCGTTCGTTATCATCCTCGTCNGCCAGAGTGACGGTGGCCCCGAAAAAAGCCCGTGACTTGTCGGGCTGTTCGACGGGGTNGATGACCCGCGCGGTCTTCATCCGGCGTGCAAGGTGCGACAGTTCGCGATCGATTTCGCGCATGCGCTTGCGGCCATANAGATAATCGCCGTTTTCGCTGCGGTCGCCATTGCCCGCCGCCCAGCTGACTATTTCGACGATTTCNGGCCGTTCGGTGCCAAGAAGATGGTCGTAACGGGCCTTCATCGCGGCATAGCCAGCGGGCGTGACGGGATTGGATTTGGGCTGCATGGGCTTGCGCCCTAGCGCAAATCAGCGGCGCAGGTAATTCCCGATATCGCGTTCATAGCTGGACGATTTGTCCGGATGCATGTTGGCATAGCTGACCGCGTTTCCGATCACGCGCATGACATAATAGCGCGTTTCGAAATTGGACGGGATCTGTTCGATCCAGGTAACCCAGTCGACCGAACCATTGCGCGGATCGCCATTGGCCGCGAGCCACTGGTTCACCCGCCCCGGGCCTGCGTTATACGCCGCAATGGCCAGGGGATAAGCGCCGCCGTAACGGTCCATGAGGCGGGCGAAGTGCGCATCGCCGAGACGGATATTGTAGCTCGGGTTGGCGGTAAGGTCCGCCGACATGTAGCTGACCCCGATCTTGCCCGCTTCTTCGCGTGCGGTTCCGGGCATCAGCTGCATCATCCCGCGCGCACCGGCATGGCTCACACGGTTGCGGTCAAATTCGCTTTCCTGNCGGGCGATGGCATGAACCATCGTCCAGTTTGCGCCCGAATGGGTCTGCACGGTCGGGTAGCCGAGGCGTTCGAAGCCCTTGAAGCCTTGTTCGCCCGCCACGAGGCCTGCGACGACNGCCATTTCGTCCATACCGGTCTGTTCAGCNAGCTGACCNACNAGAGCCATTTCGCCGGGCGTGTCCGCCTTTTGGGCAATGGCTTCGAAGAAGGCCCGTTCGGTCCGCCAGTCGCGGCGATTGCGGGAAATCGCCCGCAGCGCACCGGTCAGCGGATCGGCTTCGAAAGCAGCGCGTTCGGCCGAACTGGCAGCGGGGACATTCGCGAATGTGGGCATGGGGCGGCCAAGCTCGCTGAGGGCGAGCTGTCCGTAATACCAGTCCGGATATTCGGCGGCCATTTCCCAGTAACGCTGGGCACCGGCACGATCACCGGCGCGCGATGCCGCACGGCCGGCCCAATAGAACCCTTTAGAACGGGTCAGCGGCGTCTTGGCCGCAGTACCGTAGCGGTAGAACAGCGGCGCGGCCTGGGCGCCGTCACCCATCGACCACAATGCCTTCGTACCGCCGAGCCACATGAGATCGGTATATTTGTCGCGCAGNGTGAAGGAGCCGTCCGAAATGTCCGTNCCGGGNGCGAAGACATCGTCGATTTTCGACGCGATGCTGACAGCCTGCGCGGAACCCGCGCTCTTGGCCACGGCCAGGGCTTCGCTGACGAATTGCGTGCCATCGAAGGCAGGCGCGGTAAAGGATGCGCGGGTCGAGAGCAGGTTGACCGCTTCGTAGGGCTGGCCCGAATTGCGATAGTAGCGGGCAAGATTGTAAACGTAACCGGCGTCGGTCATCGCGTTGGGGGGAACCGGAACGCCTGCCTGCGACGGCGTGCTGCCCTGAAGCATGGCGAGCCGTGCCTGCGCGGTCGGACGATAGGCCGGCGATACGCGCACGATATGGCGCGAGGCGGCTTCGTAATTGCCCTGCCACAAAAGCGCATCCATCCGCGCGTCCTGATCTTCGGGCGCAAAACGCGCGCCGAACAGGCCCTGCATGTAGAGTTCTGCCGGGCCGCTCATCGTGCCGCCACGCCATGCTTCGCGTGCCACCTCCAGCGCTTCGGGACGATCCAGCGACGCAAGCGCCAGGGCGTAACGCGCCTTGCCGCTATTGGTGAGGGGCGGGTGCCGGTCGAAGAAGGAGACGAGCGTCTGCGGAGACGGCGCATCGCGATCCAGCGCAGCTTCCGCCCGCCGCTGGAGCANGTCCTGCTTGGGGAAATCGGGATAGCTGTTGATGAAGCCCGCGTAGGANGAGAAGGGCAGGTTTTCCTGACTTGTCAGATATTCCCACTGNCCGACCGCCTGATCGAGGCTGCCCGGCTGCTGCGCNACAAGGCTGGTGCGCGCATTGTCCTGTGCCTGAGAGATTGAAGGGAATGCCAGCGAAGTGCCGAGCACAAGTGCGAGAGTGAAAACTGTTTTACTGCCCATGCTGGACATAGTGCCCGGCCCCTCCTTATCAGGCGCTGAATGAATTATGGCGCGTGCCGCCAAAAACTGCCTTGTTTCATATCTCTAACGCAGGACTCACGTAAATGTTTTCAGGCTCGATTCCGGCTCTGGCGACTCCTTTTCGCGACGGATCGTTCGACGAAGCCGCTTTTCGCAAGCTCGTCGACTGGCAGATCGAGAACGGGAGCAAGGGATTGGTGCCNTGCGGNACGACCGGCGAGGCATCGACCCTGTCGAATGCAGAGCACCACCGGGTGATCGAAGTCTGCATCGANCAGGCGGCNGGCCGCGTCCCGGTNATTGCCGGCTGCGGNTCCAACGACACGCGCAATGCGCTNCTGCACATGCAGTTTTCGAAGAAGGCGGGGGCCGCGGCCGGACTGTGCGTCGCGCCCTATTACAACCGGCCGAGCCAGGCAGGCCTNATCGCCCATTTCAGCTTTCTTGCAGAAAACAGCGACCTGCCGATCGTTCTCTACAATGTCCCGGGNCGGACGGTNACGGATATCGAGGACGAAACGGTCGTCGAACTGGTNCGCAAATACCCAGATCGGATCGTNGCCATCAAGGATGCNAGCGGCGACCTTTCNCGCGTNGCGGATCACCGGATGGGGATCGGGCGCGAGTTCTGCCAGCTATCGGGCAATGACGAATTGTGGCTGCCGCATTCGGCCGCAGGCGGATCCGGATGTATTTCGGTAACCGCCAATGTCGCCCCGGCGCTGTGCGCGGAATTCCACGATGCCATCGCAGCGAACGAGCTGGTCAAGGCGCGGGANCTCAACGACCGGCTGTTCCCCTTGCACTATGCGATGTTCTCCGATGCCAGCCCGGCACCGGCGAAATATGCGCTCAGCCGGGTGCACGATTGGTTTTCACCCGATGTCCGCCTGCCGCTGTGCAATGCCAGCGAGGCGAGCCGCAAGGCGGTGGACGAGGCGCTCGAGATTGCAGGANTGATCTAGAGCACTTCGTCTTCGTCGAGCAATGGCGCGGCGGGGAAGGGCGGATCGCTGACCGCCAGCGCTTCGACGATACTGTCGGAATGCTCGCCCGCGTGATTGAGCGCNTCGACTTCNGCGATATGGAATAGCGCATCGCCCTGATTGACGATCGGAAGCGTCGCATGTCCGATGATCACGCCGTCCGATGGGCTGACAAGCTTGATCGGGTCCTCTCCGAAGAGGCCGCCGACGAATGCCAGCGGTTCGCCCTTGCGCACGGCGTCGCCCGATTTGTGGATGCGGCGACTGACCCCGCCGCGCGGGGCGCGGACCCAGCTTGAGCGGTTGGACCGCAGCGGCACATGGACATCTTCCAGGCCGTCTTCCGCATCGATCATCCCGATATGGGCAAGCACCCGCAGAACGCCCGCCACGCCGACATTGAGCGCGAAACGGTCGAAGCGAAGGGCTTCGCCTGCCTCCAGCAGGAGCATCGGCGTTTCGCGTTCGTGGGCAAGGGCGCGCATCGAACCGGGCCGCAGGGGACTTTCTATGATAATGGGCGCGCCGAATGCCATGGCGAGTTCCGACAGATAGGGGCTGCCTGAGGCAATACGTATTTGCGGCAAATTGTACCGATGGACCGCCGCCGAATGGATATCGATGCCCAGCGAGCAGCGATCGATGACATGGGTGAGGAAGCAGTGCGCCAGCTGAGCGGCCAGACTGCCATGCTCCGCGCCGGGGAAGCTTCGATTGAGATCGCGCCGGTCGGGCAGATAGCGGCTGTGCGCGGCAAAACCGTAAATGTTGACGGCAGGCGCAAAAATGATCGTCCCTGCCAGCATTTCGGGCGACAGGCGTTCGAGCAATCGCTGGATCACGGCTGTGCCGATGATCTCGTCACCGTGAATGGCAGCGCTGACGAAAACGCAAGGCCCGCGCCGCGCGCCATGCATCACGCGAAGGGAAAGCGCAGAGTTCAGGCCCGTCACCTGCTGACTGACGGGAATGGCAATGGTCGCCTGCGTCCCCGGCGCGATCCGGCTTTCGTGAATGATGAAAGGTTCTGCGGAAGTTTCGGCGTTCATCTGCCTAATCGTCACAACGGCCAGCACCTTGGCAAGCGAAAAGCGTGGTGTGGCTGTTCCAGATGAGGGCGCATGCCACCTTGCCCGCGCGAGCCAGCCATCATCAGGATATCTTTAATCAGCCGGGTTATGCTTCTCCACAAATCCGACCGCCGCTTCGAGCATTTGCAGACGTGTCGATGACAGTGAAAGCCAGTGATCTTCACCCTGCAACGTTACCAATTCGAACGGTTTGCCGGCATCCTTCAGGGCATCTGCCATCTTGTGGGAATGCGAGTAGGGTACGACTGTGTCATCCAGTCCGTGAATTAGCAGAACAGGTGCATCGGCGCGTTGGGCCAGGCGACGAGGTGAGACTTCGTCCCAGCGCTCCTTCGGTCCAAGTTGGTCCAGTAGGGACGATTTCGTAATTCGTAAGCCACCCGACGCGCGGTAATCTTCGTTATACATCGCCCGAATGTCGCTAACGGGGGCGACAGCTACCGCGCACCGATACAGATCCTGTTGAACAGTGACGCCGGCGAGAGCAGCATATCCGCCGTAGCTAGCCCCCACAATACAGGCGCGCTTGGGATCGNCCAGGCCCTGTTTTGCCAATTCAGCCAAGCCGTCCGAAATATCGGTCTGCATTTTACGACCCCATTCACCGTAACCGGCGAGCTTGAAGGTCTGGCTTCGATTGGTGGACCCACGGAAATTGGGCTGGAATACTGCATATCCTCGAGATGCAAACGCCTGTGCCCACCAGTCGAACTGCAGGCGATCACTACTGTGCGGGCCGCCGTGGGGCAACAAAACAACTGGGAGGTTCTTGGCTTCGCGACCTGGCGGCAACGTGAGAATGCCATCCATCTCAAGCCCATCCGAAGCTGCGAAGGGGAAGGTCGAAATCGTCCCGACCTGCTTTGGTCCAAGGGTCTGCCGTTCGTAGGCAATCGCATCGGCTTTACCTGTGGCGAGGTTGACTACGAACCACGAACCGCTGTCGAGATTGCCACTTGTTCGAACCAGAACTTTTTTGAAGTCAGGTGTCCAGTCGACCATTCGCATATCGAAACCGGCAAAGGCCTTCTTGATTTTTTCTGCAGATTTCTGGAGCTCTTCGACTGCGAAAACCGGTTCGTCGTCACTGTTTAGGTAACCGGCGATCTGACCGTTTGTTTTGTCGAAGTATAAGCGCTTTATGTCCGTATCTTCGAGGAAGGGCTTTGGCTGCCCGCCTGACATTGGAATTTCATACCAATGCGCAATGTTTTCGCTGTCTCGTGCCGCATAGACTATGTTCTGACCGCCATGCGACAAGCCGACGAGACCAACTCTGCCATTACGTTCGTTGCCGGTAGCGATGGTCGACCCCTCCGGCCCCGAGAGATGCCAATCGCCGTTGGTCATGCTGACGTCCAAGGTCGCAGCAACCTTTCCTTTCCCATCGACGAGCCAATCGCGGTCCATACCTTCGCGAGGAGCACTCGCTATCCGTTTGGCGCGGTTTTCCTTGGTATCGACTTGATAGAGAAAAGGTCTGCCATGATCCCAGGTGAAATCATTTCCAAAACTCGAACCTTTTTTCAGTTCGATTGCGCCGAAAAATGCGGTCCAGCGGTTATCGGCAAACCGCACTCCGTAATCGCCATTAAAGGCGTCCATCAATTCACGATTCCGCCCGAATACTGTTTCTACTTCCCCGTCATAGGTTACGGGGATGAGCCGAGCGACGCTGAACTCCGCCTTGTTCGTAGTAAAACCCCAAAGCTTCTCGGTCTGACTGGTGACCAGAATAAGCTGGTCGTCACCGACCCACCGGAAATAGCGGATTTTCGTATCGCCTACCTGAAAACGGCGGATCGCCTTCATTTGTTCGTCAAGAAAGAGGAGTTGCCGCTCGCCTTTCAGCGTAATCAGCAGGGCTATGTTCGATCCGTTGGGCGATATCGCTGCATCTTCGACCTCGGGCAGTGCGCCATAAGCAGAAAGCGGAGGAGCGGATTGGGCGATTGCTATCGACGTAACTAATAATGTGATTGCCGCAAGCAGCGACGCAACGAATCTCGATAACTGCATATACCCCCCCAAGTAATCCTGTGTGATTACCCAAATGCCTTACTGGCGCAAGCGAGATTGATGCTGAAGGGGCTTGGCCTTTCCCACGCCATCTCCTACATGCGCCCGCCTTATGGCTCGTCCCAAACCCGCCACTTTCGANAAGCAGAAGACCGTCGCCGATAATCGGCGTGTGCGGTTCGACTATCATGTCGAAGATACCTTCGAGGCGGGTCTTGCGTTGCAGGGCACCGAGGTGAAGGCGCTGCGGGCGGGCGAGGCCAGTATCAAGGAAAGCTATGCCGAAGTGCGCGATGGGCAGGTCTGGCTGGTCAATGCCAATATTCCCGAATATTCGCATGGCAACCGGCTGAACCACGAACCGCGCCGCCCACGCAAACTGCTGCTGCACGAGCGCGAGATACAGAAGCTTTTCGGTGCGGTCGAGCGCAAGGGCATGACGCTTGTTCCGCTATCGATCTATTTCAACGCGACCGGTCGGGCAAAGGTCGAGCTTGCGCTGGCGAAGGGCAAGCAGGCGCATGACAAGCGCGCCACGATCAAGGATCGCGACTGGCAGCGCGACAAGGCCCGNCTCATGCGCGAGCGGGGCTGACCGAGCCATTCGGCCCTTAAAAAATGCGCCCGCGGTAACCACATCGCCAGCCATGCCGCATTCGTCGCAGTCCGCTTCGCGCACCCCCTTGAACTCGCCTTCGAGGCAGCGCATGGCGGCGCTGTGTCAATGAGCAAGCGCAGATCGAAGACCTTTCTGACGGACTGGATCCGCCGGCATATGCCGACGCGCGAACAGATGGCTGAAAACAAGTATTTGCAGCCCATTGCTCACCGCTTTCTGACGCCGGAACTCTGGCGCTTCACGCGCCGCAGCGTCCCGCGCGGCGTGGCGCTCGGCATTTTTGCCGGCTTCATCATTCCGGTGGGGCAGATATTCCTTGCCGCTTTCATGTCCTTGCCCGCGCGTGCGAACGTGCCGTTGTCGGCGCTGGTCACCTTCATCACCAATCCGCTGACCTTTCCCTTCTGGGCCGTAGTGGCAAACAAGCTGGGTGTGTTCATACTCAAGGTGGACCTGGCGGCGACGGGCGGCGCGGCTCAGGACGAGATGACCAGCGGCCGCTGGTCGTGGTTCGTCAATCTGTTCGAAGGGGTGGGCGTGACGGTTCTGGTGACCATCTTCGGCTTCGTCGTTCTCGCCATCGTCGGCGCGTCGATCGGCTATGTGCTGGCGAGCATCGGGTGGCGCATCATCGTGGCCCGCAAGCGCAAGCGCCGTCTGCGCGCTATGGAGCGTCGCCTTGAAGACCGCCTGAGCAAAGATGGCGAGGCATGAAAGTGCAGGACGATAATCCCATAACCCGCCTTCCACCCGCTCCACTGATGTTGGGAGTGGTGGCGGCCTGCATCGTTTCCATCGGTTTGGTGTGGCTGGTCGGCCAGCAATCGGTGGTGGCGCTGGCGTATGGCGGCGCGCTGATTGCGATCTTGCTGATGCTGCTGCTGGCCGCTCGTCTCAAGACCGATCCTGCCGAGACGCAGATGCTGCAACCCGACTGGTCCGTCACCAGTGCAGCGATCGAAACCCGGCACCGCGCCATTGCGATTGTCGATCGCGCGAACCGTCTGGTGTGCGCCAATTCCACATATGAAGGATGGTTCGACGGAATTTCCGCTCCGTACGAACTGGCAATGAACCCGGCGTCGCGCGAAGCTGCATCGGAGGCGGCGCGGAGTGCGTGGCGAGATGGACGGGCCGAGGTTCCTGTTGTCCGGCTGTCCAGCGGCGACATGGAATATCGCCTGCGTATCGAGCGCAGTGGGCGGGGCGAGGCCTATCTGGTCTGGCGCTTCGANGAAATTCGTACGCAGCGCAGTTACGATGGCCTGTCCGAACGGNTGGCCGGNCCATTGGGCGAAGTATTGTCGCGCGCNGGCGTGGAGGTTGCGCTGGTGGCACCCGACGGCATNGTGCAGACGACCACGCCGGGTCTGGCGGAACGGGCCACCGGCAGTCGCGAAAATGCAGTCGGCGGACTGGAGTTCGTGCAATTGCTGCGATCCGACGACCGCGACCGGATTTTCTTCGCCAGGGAAGGGCAGCAGGGTTCGCCCCAGACGCTGATCCATGTGCCGCTCGATATCCCGAACGCTTCGAAAATGAGCGATGCGGATGAAACGCCGTCCATCATGCTGCTGCTGGACAGTACCGTGGGCATAGGCGGCGGCTGGGAAAGCACGGGCAAGGCGGCGATACCGCAACTGGAAGCCTTGCTGTCGGCGCTGCCTCTGGGCCTTGCGCTTACCGACCGCGACGGACGCTTTCTGTTTGCCAACAAGGCATTCCTGCGTGCGGTCGAACGCGAGACGTCCGGCCTGCCGCAGTTTCCATCCGATCTGGTCGTGCGCGAGGACAAGGCTGCGATGGCTGACACCGTCCGCCGCTTTGCAAAAGGGGCGACGGCCAGCGGCGACATGGCCGTGCGGCTTGGCAACAACAAGGACGAACCGGTCTCGATCGGTCTGGCCGGGGTGCGCGGGCTGGGCGATGCGGCGGTNCTTCTATCCATTTCGGANTCNTCGGAAGAAAAGCGGTTGCGGCGTCAGGTGGCCCAGGCGACCAAGATGCAGGCAGTCGGCCAGCTTGCAGGCGGCGTNGCACACGATTTCAACAATGTGCTGACGGCCATTATCGGTTACTGCGATCTCATGCTGCTGCGTCATACGCCGGGCGACAGCGATTATGACGACATCCAGCAGATCAAGGCCAATTCGAACCGGGCGGCCAGCCTCACCCGGCAGTTGCTCGCCTTCAGCCGCCAGCAGACGCTGCGCCCCGTAGTTCTGCAATTGCCCGACGTGGTCAGTGAAGTGAGCCAGCTTCTGAAGCGGCTCATGGGCGAGAAGATCGAGTTCTCGGTTCGCCACGATCGGGAGCTCGGTTCGGTTCGCGCCGATCCCCAGCAGCTCGAACAGGTTATCATCAACCTGGCTGTAAATGCCCGCGATGCGATGCAAGCCTATGCGTCGAAACGGGGCAAGCAGGACTGGAAGGGCCGCCTGACCCTGGCCACACGCCGGGTTTCCGCCCGCGACGTGCGCAAGATGGGCATCGATATCATGCCGGCCGACGATTACACGGTCATGATCGTCCAGGACACCGGCGGCGGGATCCCGGACGAGCATCTCAACAAGATATTCGAGCCTTTCTTCACGACCAAGGAGCAGGGGAAGGGGACCGGGCTCGGGCTTTCCACTGTCTATGGTATCGTCAAGCAGTCGAACGGCTTCATTTTTGCCGATAATGTGCAGGGCCCGGATGGCACCCCGATCGGTGCCCGCTTCACCGTTTACCTCCCGGTCCACAAGGGCGAACTGCCCGCCATCATGCGCGCCGACGAACCGGAAGAGCAGAAGGCATCCGAGTGGTCTGCAGGCGGCAAGCTGCTGCTGGTCGAGGATGAGGACATGGTGCGCGCCGTCGCCGAACGGGCGCTGGTGCGCGCAGGCTATACGGTGACCACCGCTTCCGATGGCGAAGAGGGGCTGGGCATCGTGGCCAATGGCGATACACAATTCGACCTGATCGTTTCTGATGTCGTCATGCCGGCAATGGATGGCCCTGCCATGGCGCGCGCGATCCGCAACGTTCGCGCTCACGTGCCCATCCTGTTCATGTCGGGCTATGCGGAAGAACAGCTGCGCAATGAAATCGACATCGAGAACATGTACTTCATACCCAAACCTTTCAGCGTGCAGCAGATCAACGCGAAAGTGGCAGAAGTGCTGAGCGCCCAGCGCAAGTAGCCTAGGCAGCGTTACGCTGCCGATTGAAAGACAACGGAAAAAACTTTCGTTCCCCACTTGTTCTTTTGGAACAAAGCCGATACATCACGCGTCAGTTGAAGAGTCGATACCGGCTCTGGCCAAGCGCAGGAGGTAATGTCATGGCGGCAAGTCTGAAGCTCGTAGAGGACAAGAAAGTGGACGCAGACCGTCAGAAGGCATTGGATGCCGCGCTCGCGCAGATCGACCGCGCATTCGGCAAGGGTTCGGCGATGAAGCTGGGCCAGAAGGAAGCGATGAATGTGGAGGCCATCTCCACCGGGTCGCTCGGTCTCGATATCGCCCTTGGCGTGGGCGGTCTTCCCAAGGGGCGCGTAATCGAAGTATATGGCCCGGAAAGTTCGGGCAAGACCACGCTGGCGCTTCACGTAATTGCAGAAGCCCAGAAGGCGGGCGGCACCGCCGCCTTCGTCGATGCGGAACATGCGCTCGATCCGGTCTATGCCAAGAAGCTTGGCGTGGACATTGACGAATTGATCGTGTCGCAGCCGGATACGGGCGAGCAGGCGCTGGAGATCACCGACACGCTGGTTCGGTCCAATGCAATCGACGTGCTGGTCGTCGACTCCGTCGCAGCGCTCGTTCCGCGCGCCGAAATCGAAGGCGAGATGGGCGATAGCCACGTCGGCCTTCAGGCCCGTCTGATGAGCCAGTCGCTGCGGAAACTGACCGGTTCGATCAACCGCTCCAAGTGCATGGTAATCTTCATCAACCAGCTGCGCATGAAGATCGGCGTGATGTACGGCAATCCGGAAACCACCACTGGCGGCAATGCGCTCAAATTCTATGCGTCGGTTCGCCTGGACATCCGCCGCACCGGCCAGATCAAGGATCGCGACGATATCATCGGCAATGCGACCCGCGTGAAAGTGGTCAAGAACAAGGTGGCGCCGCCGTTCAAGCAGGTCGAATTCGACATCATGTATGGCGAAGGCATTTCCAAGATCGGCGAAATTCTCGATCTCGGCGTGAAGGCAGGCGTGGTCGAAAAGTCGGGCAGTTGGTTCAGCTACGATAGTGTCCGGATCGGTCAGGGGCGTGAGAACGCCAAGACCTTCCTGAAGGAAAATCCAGAGATGTGTACCAAGTTGGAAGCCGCAATTCGTGGCCGAACCGACGAGGTCGCCGAAGAGATGATGACCGGCCCGGACGCGGACGAGGACTGAATTCTCTTCAAGCGGGAACACGTTGATCCAGCATCCCCCGGATCAGCGCACTAGCCGGACTGTCCCCCGGCGTTCCCGAAAAAACGGAAAGCCGGTGTGCGCCGCTTCATGGCCACACCGGCTTTTCCGTATGGGATTGGTATCCGCTTCGATCCGGACCTAGTGTAGGTGCGAATCGCACGACAGGAGAGCCGCGTGACAGTCACCGTCCACCATCTCAACAACAGCCGTTCGCAGCGCATCTTGTGGTTGCTGGAGGAACTTAACACTGATTACGACATCGTGCCGTATCAGCGCGATGCCGAAACCAATCTCGCCCCGCCGGAACTCAAGCAGGTCCACCCCTTGGGCAAGTCGCCGCTGATCGAAGATAATGGTCTGCAAGTGGCGGAAAGTGGTGCGATCATCCAGTATCTTTGCGAGCGTCACGGTGGAGGCAGTTGGCTGCCGGAAGCTGATACGGAAGACCATGTCCGCCATCTCGAATGGATGCAGTTTGGCGAAAGCAGCTTCTTCGTGCCCGTCATGCTCAAATTGTACACCGGGCGGCTTGGCGACGCGGCTGCTGCCCTGGCCCCCCGCATCGACGAGCAGCTTGCCGCGCATATCCAGTTTGCGGAGGAAAGCATTTCAGACGATCTCCATTTCGTCGGCAATGATTGGACGGCGGCCGATGTAATGATGAGCTTTCCTGCCGAAATCGCGGTCATGCAGGGATATGGTGACAAGGCGCCCAAGCTGGCCCGCTTCGTCGAGGCTATCCATGCCCGTCCGGCGTGGCAGCGCGCCCGGGAACGGGGCGGCGCGTACTTCACGTGGTGAGCGTTACGGCGCGGTCCGTCTTGCCGCCCACAAAGTGAGTTGGCTCTATCAGTGTCACGAAAGGTGATGCATTCGCCATGACGGTAACCCGAATGAGCCCGGACAGAGAGTTTGAGCAGGTTCTTCAGCAACACTTTAGCCCTATAAGGCAGCCGGATAATCAGATTGCTGCGGGAATGATCGATGACTGAGACACGTACGGCACTGGTGACCGGGGCNGCCGGGTTCATCGGTTATTTCACNTGTCTNCGCCTCCTNAAGGATGGCTTCCGTGTCNTCGGTATAGACTCGCTTTCCGATTACTATGATCCCGAGCTGAAGCGACGCCGGCAGCAGGCTTTGCTTCAGCACCAGAGCTTTTCCGTGGTGAATGAGCCGATCGAGACGCCGGGACTGCTCGCCGATCTCTTCGCGAAACACACGCCGGACATCGTAGTTCATCTCGCGGCGCAGGCTGGTGTTCGCTATTCGATCGACAACCCGCGCAGCTATCTTGAAAGCAATCTCGTAGGGACATTCGAACTGCTCGAAGCCGCGCGCTGGAACCCGCCACAGCACATGCTGCTCGCGTCAACGTCTTCAGCTTATGGCGCCAATACGGAGATGCCGTATCGCGAAACGATGAAGGCGGACCACCAGATGTCCTTCTACGCCGCGACCAAGAAAGCGACCGAGGCGATGGCGCACAGCTATGCGCATCTCTACGATTTGCCGGTGACGATGTTTCGCTTTTTCACGGTTTATGGTCCGTGGGGTCGGCCCGACATGGCCTTGTTCAAATTCACCAAGGCCATGCTGAATGGTGAGGCGATCGACGTCTACAATAATGGCGAGATGATGCGCGACTTCACCTATGTCGATGATCTGGTCGAGGCAGTTCGTTGCCTTATCGATGCACCTCCAATCCGGGTCGACCGCCCGCAGGACGTCGATGCAAACGACAGTCTTTCCCCTGTGGCGCCATGGCGGATAGTCAACATCGGCAATTCGCAACCGGTGCAACTCGGCGACATGATCGCGGCTATTGAGGAGGCACTGGGGATAAAGGCGGAGCGTAATCTCATGCCGATGCAGCCCGGCGATGTTCCTGCCACCTGGGCGGATGCAGAATTGTTGCAGTCGCTTACCGGGTATGTCCCCCGCACCGATATTCGCGAAGGTGTGTCACGCTTTATTACCTGGTATCGTGACTATTACCGGACGTGAATTCACGGCCATGGGCATATGCCGCCCTGCGATGTCGCAGGTTTCGCTATGAAGAACCTCATCGCACTTCGGAGCTATACACTCCGAACATAGCGACTTTCGAGCGTCCGGCCCCGGTCTACCCGGCGCCGTCCGCCGGTGCACACCCGTATCATCCACTGCTGATCGTCTGTACCGCACAGTCTGGCTGGGCTTTCGCGCTTGTCGCATGCCATGCGATTGCTTACTTGCCTCGCCATGACTTCGACCAACGACATCCGCCGCAGCTTTCTCGACTATTTCGCCTCCCACGAACATGCGGAAGTCGCCAGCGCCCCGCTTGTCCCGTTCAGCGATCCAACGCTCATGTTTGTCAATGCGGGCATGGTCCCGTTCAAGAATGCCTTCACCGGTCTGGAAACGCCGCCGGCGCAACGCGCAACCAGCGCCCAGAAATGCGTGAGAGCAGGCGGCAAGCACAACGATCTCGATAATGTCGGCTACACGGCGCGCCATCATACCTTCTTCGAGATGCTCGGAAACTTCAGTTTCGGGGACTATTTCAAGGAACAGGCGATCGATCACGCCTGGACCCTTCTCACCAAGGAATGGGGCCTCGACCCCGAACGCCTTCTGGTCACCGTCTACCATACCGACGACGAGGCATTCGATCTGTGGAAGAAACGGACCGGATTTGCGGACGAGAAGATCATCCGTATTCCGACCAAGGATAATTTCTGGGCCATGGGTTCCGATGGACCATGCGGTCCGTGCTCGGAGATATTTTACGATCATGGCGATCACATCTGGGGCGGCCCTCCGGGATCGCCCGAGGAAGACGGCGACCGGTTCGTGGAAATCTGGAACCTCGTTTTCATGCAGTACACGCAGGAAAACGACGAGATCGTCGCCGACCTGCCAAAGCCCAGCATCGACACCGGCATGGGGATCGAACGTGTCGCAGCCGTGATGCAGGGCGTGCATGACAATTACGATACGGACACATTCAGGAACCTGATCGCTGCGAGCGAGAGCCTGACAGGCGTAAAGGCCGAGGGGGACCGGACCGCCAGCCACCGCGTCATCGCCGATCACTTGCGTTCGACAAGCTTCCTAATGGCCGACGGTGTACTGCCATCCAACGAAGGGCGCGGTTATGTTCTTCGCCGAATAATGCGCCGCGCNATGCGTCACGCCCANCTTCTCGGNGCGAGCGAACCGTTGATGCACCGACTGGTGCCTGCATTGGTGACGGAAATGGGCCAGGCCTATCCCGAACTCGTCCGCGGCCAGCCGCTGATTCAGGAGGTTCTCGAACGCGAAGAAACCCAATTCCGCCGCACGCTCGACAAGGGTCTCAAGCTGCTGGATGAAGCAACGGAAGACATGGGTGAGGGCGGTACTCTCGACGGCGAAACCGCGTTCAAGCTCTACGACACCTACGGATTTCCCTACGATCTTACCGAAGATGCACTGCGCAGCCGCGGTATAGGCGTCAATAAGGACGGCTTCGACGCCGCGATGGCGCAGCAGAAAGCTGCTGCACGCGCAGCATGGAAAGGATCGGGTCAGGCGGCGAACGAGGAGGTCTGGTTCGACATTGCTGAACGTGAGGGCTCGACAGAGTTCACCGGTTACAGCTCTACGACCGGGGAAGCCGCCGTCATCGCCATCGTCAAGGATGGCGCCGAGGTGCAATCGGCCGAGGAGGGCGACGACGTCGTCATCCTGACCAATCAGACTCCGTTCTATGGCGAAAGCGGCGGCCAGACCGGCGATGCCGGGCGCATCTGGACACCCGAGGGCCTGGAATTTTCGGTCGAGACGACGAACAAACCTCTCGGTCGTCTGCACGCGCACGCTGGCGCCATCACCAAGGGAACGGTCAAGATCGGCGATGCCGTCCATCTCGAGGTGGATGGCGATCGTCGCGATCGTATCCGCGCGAACCATTCGGCGACCCACCTGTTGCACGCTGCGCTGCGTAACCGGCTTGGTGGACATGTGACACAGAAGGGCTCGCTCGTATCCGATGATCGGTTCCGGTTCGATTTTTCCCATCCCAAGCCACTGAGCGAGGAAGACATCGCTGCGGTGGAAGCCGAGGTGAATGAGGAAATTCGCGCCAACGAACAGGTCGGTACACGTCTGATGACGCCTGACGATGCNGTTGCGGCCGGGGCGCTTGCGCTGTTCGGCGAAAAGTATGGCGACGAGGTGCGCGTACTTTCCATGGGCCGCAAGGGCGGTGAAGGGCGCAATTACTCCGTTGAGCTTTGCGGCGGTACGCATGTGAAGGCGACCGGCGATATCGGCATCTTCAAGGTTGTATCGGAAAGTGCGGTCAGCTCTGGCGTGCGNCGCATAGAAGCNCTGACCGGCGAGGCTGCACGCCAATGGCTGGTAGCGCGNGACGAAGCGGTTCGCGCGATCGCAAGCGCGTTGAAAACGTCGCCAGACGACGCCCGCACACGCGTCATGGCACTTATCGAAGANCGTAAAAGGCTGGAAAAGGATCTGGCCGAGGCGAAACGCGCGCTGGCGCTTGGCGGTGGCGGTGCTGCAGACGTCGCAGCAGCCGATGAGGACATTGGCGGTGTANCGTTCTCCGGTCAGGTCATTGCAGGCCTCGATCCGAAGGAGCTTCGCCCATTGCTCGACCAAGCCAAGAACCGGATGGGTTCGGGTGTGGCGGCGATTTGCGCGGTCAACGATGGCAAGGGCGCCTTCGCAGTGGCGGTCACGGACGATCTCACCGACCGCCTCAGCGCTGTCGATCTGGTGCGCGCCGGTGTCGAGGCTCTGGGAGGCAAGGGCGGCGGTGGCCGCGCCGACATGGCCCAAGGTGGCGGTCCGGACGGCTCGAAAGCCGATGAAGCACTCGACGCCGTGCGCCAGGCACTGGCCAAAGTCTCAGCCTAACGGTCGAAATGCTCGTATAGAGCGCGTAGTTCGCGCTCGATCGCCGCTACTTCGGCCGTATCATTGAGGCTCGATCGAGACTGGGCAACATTTTCCAGACGCTCCGCCAAGATAGTCGCTTTGTCGCGTAGTTCGGCCTTGTCTGTCATCTCCTGCGCCCGCTGCGCGAGGAAGTTCAGGTCTGCGACCCGCCGCATGGCGAGAAAGGCGTCGACCATGGGGCCGAGCAGCGCCTGATCATTTCGCCAGTCGTTACCGGCGAACAGGTTCTGGACGACATGCTGGCCCGCACCGAAGCATTCGAACCGGATACAGCCGGCAAAACCTTTCTCGGCCCGATCCTCGTAAATGGTGCAGAGCCCGTTCCCGCCGAGCTTGGGGCACGGTTCGCCAGCAGATTTGATGGCGGAGAATCCCGGCATGTCTTCGGAAGGGTAGGCGATGCAGCATAGCGCTGCACAGCGATCGCAGTCCGAGCGCGTTTCCAGCACGGCGGGCATGGGTCAGCGTTCCGATGTACTGGTGCGTAGCTTTGGCTTGTAGGTCAGTGCCCCTTCAAGCTCGATCTGTTCGCGGAATTCGTCGCGCTTTTCATGAATGGATGCAATCACCGGCCCCATCGCAACCCCGATATCGATGAGCACGGCCTCGGAAAGCTGGAGCGAACTCTCCAGCGTTTCCGGCACGGCATGACTGGCTCCTGCACGATAGAGTTCGGCAGCGTGCGAGCTGTCGCGAGCGCGGGCCACGATCAGCAGGTCAGGGTATGTCTTGCGCAGTTTAGCCACCAAGCGCTGTGCCAGAACCGGCTCGTCCATGGTGAGCACCAGAGCGAGGGCATTCTCGATCCCGAGCTTGTCGAGCGCGTCGGCGCGAGACGCATCTCCGAAAGCCGCGCGGATGCCCTCGCGCTTGGCGTTGGCAATGAGGTCGGCGTTCGAGTCGATTGCGATGTAGGGCTTGTCATGCGCTTCCAGCATCCGCGCGATAAGCTGGCCGACACGGCCCGCGCCGACGATGATGACGCGCGGCTTGTCCATGTCTTCTGCAGGCAGTTCGGGTATCGGCTCGATACGCCGCCCGATGATCCTGCCGATATGCGCAAGCAAGGGCGTCACTGTCAGGCCGATCGCCGTGACGATCTGCCAGAACTGGGCCGTACCGGGCTGGATCAACAAAGCCGCCGATGCAGCGGAAATGATGATCAGCGTGTCTTCGGACGGGCTGGCCATGAGAATGCCCGTCTCGACTGCCGTACTGCGGCGTGCGCCCATCAAATACAGCAGCGTTGTGGTAATAAGCGCCTTGAGCGTAAGCAGGCAGACGACCGCGATGGCGATGGCGCCGATGTTCTCGAAGATACTGTAGACGTTGATCGTCATGCCCACGGTCAGCAGGAATATCCCCAGTGCGAAGCCGCGAAACGGTTCGAGGATATTGGCTACTTCCGGGGAATAATCCGTTTCCGCGATCATCAGCCCCGCCAAGAGCGCGCCCACGATCATCGAGAGGCCGACCATCGAAGTCGCGAGGCTCGCCCCGATTACTACCAGAAGGCTTGCGGCGAGAAATATCTCGGGACTTTTGGTACGGGCTGCTTGAGCGAAGAGGCGCGGCAGAACGAAGGGGCCTGCTGCGAGCATCAGCACGATGACGACCGCGCCCTTCCACAACGTGTCGACCATCCCCTCGAACCCGTCCGCTGCGGCATGGGGGGCGAGGGTGCCAAGAAGAAAGATGATCGGAACCAGCGCGATGCCTTCGAACAGCAACATCGACAGCGCCGCTCTGCCAACCGGTGTTCGTGTGCCTGAAATCGGCAGAACTACGGCGGTCGAGGACATGGCCAGAGCCAGGCCAAGCGCCAGGGCCCCAGTCCAGTACTGCCCCAGAATGGACAGGAAAATCGCGATCAGCGATCCACCCACCAGCAATTCGAGCGACCCGAGGCCGAAGACCAGTCGCCGCAATTGCCACAGGCGTTTGTACGAAAGCTCCAGCCCTATCGCGAACAGCAGCAGCACGATGCCCAGCTCGGCAAACGGCTCGAGCCGTTCCGGATCGGTAATCGTGAACCAGGTGAGCCATTCATATTCGGATGTCGCCCGGCCCAGACCGAACGGCCCCACCACGACGCCGACCAGAATGAAGCCGATAATGGGCGTGATCTTGAACCGGGCAAACAGCGGGATCACGATCCCCACGGCACCCAAAATCACCAGTGCATCCGACATCATCGGAGGGATCGCGGTCTCGGCATTCATAAGGCGCGAATATTTCCTTCGTGTTGAACGCAATGCACTAGCGAGATTGTGCTGGCATCACATAGAGATGGCGCCTGCCGGGTCAGGCGACGTCCGTAACGGGCTTAGCTATGCGCAAGCCACCTGTCAGCCCCGCAATGGCGCGCGGGCTAACCTCCGCCGATGGTGGACGGACCCAGAGGTTCGCGGCGCGGACGCGGTTTGCCCGGGTGCTTGCCATCCTCGTCCCATTCGATGCGGTAGAGGTCGAAACGCCGGTCGGCCAGATTGCGGACCGTCCCTTCGGCGCGCGCCCATTGCAGATCGGCAAGGTTGATGTCGCTGATGGTCAGGGTCTCGACATTCTCGGTCGCTTCGGCTGCGATACCATCGCGTGCGAAGGGAAAATCGCACGGGGTCAGGATACAGCTTTGCGCATACTGAATGTCCATATTCCCTACGTTGGGTAGATTTCCGACATTCCCGCTGAGCACCACGAAGCACTGGTTTTCGATCGCGCGCGCCTGGCCGCAATAGCGTACCCGCAGATATCCCTGCCGGCTGTCCGTGCAGAAGGGCACGAATATGATGCGCGCACCTTCGTCGGCGAGGCGGCGGCTGAGTTCGGGAAACTCGCTATCGTAACAGATCTGCACGCCGATCGGACCGCAATCGGTCTGGATCACCTCGACCTTGTCGCCGCCCTTGATGTTCCACCAGTACCGTTCGTTGGGTGTCGGGTGGATCTTCTCCTGGGCATGCACCGCACCATCGCGCAGGCAGACGTAGGCGACGTTATGAATATCGCCATCGTCCATGCGCGTGGGATGCGATCCGGCGATGATATTGATGTTGTAGCGCATGGCCATTTCCGAAATGTCCGTACGCAGCCGAGGCGTATATTCCGACAGGCGCTCGATCGCTTCGACCGGTGACAGTTCCTTCTCCTCGAAACTCAGCAGCATCAGCGTGAAGAGTTCGGGAAAGACGATGAAGTCGGCTTCGTAATCGCTTGCCACATCGACAAAATATCGGACGTGGCGCATGAATTCGTCATAGTCGGCGACCTGCCGCGCCTGGAGCTGGCAGGTGGCCACGCGCACGGCTTCCACGCCGCGGGGCAGGCGCTTCTTCACCGGCTGATCCCGTTCGACGTAAGGGTTTCGCCAGACCATCATCACGGCATTGCTCTGCGAGGCCTTGTCCTCGGGCAGATATCCTTCGAGAATGCGCTCGGGCTCGAAGCCGTTTGCCATCTGAAAGCGCAGGACGGGATCGTGCAGCTTCTTCTCGACCACCTTGTCGAGATAGTCCTGCGGGCCTTCCACGCGGCGGCGGAAGCGGCGATAATTGGGCATGCGTCCGGCAAAGACGATGCCTGTAAGGTCCTTATCTTCGGCCAGCGCCCGGCGCTCTTCATAAAGGCGCCGCCCGATACGCACGCCGCGCACCTTTGGATCGACGCACATTTCATAGCCATAGAGCCAGTCGCCGGTCGGATCGTGGCGGCTGCCGTAACCGTTGCCGGTGATCTCGTCCCAGTCGTGGTCCTGAAAGGCGAGTGCCTCGGCCAGCTGCATGGTCGCGCAATAGCCGACGACCTCATCGTCGAGCAGGGCGACGAAGCACCCTTCACGGAAATTGTTGATCTGCCCGCGGATCTCGCCGTGCGTATAGGCAGGCATGTCCTCGTAAACGCGTCGCACCAGATTGGCGATGCCGGGAATGTCCTTGATCTTGGCATTGCGGATATCGAGCCGCTTCTGTCCGAATTTCTCCGGACCCTTGCGTTTCACACTGCGCTTTTTGGTAGGCTGCTTGGCCATTGTGTCCCCGTGTCAGATTTCTGGCATCAACGTTCAGTGTGAACGCGTTTCGCGAAGCGCGGTTTCGTGCCGATTTCGTGGTTGGCGATACGGCGCGCGGCGCGCTACGGCAACAGTCCTCGCACGAGGGTCGCTGGCCGCCCTAGGGTCCGGGAAGGATGCGGATCGTGGGCGATTGTGAAAGAGAGACAGGCGGAATGGTGAAACATGACGTGGTCGTTGTCGGGGGAGGGCCAGCGGGGATGATGGCGGGCCTGCTGCTGGCCCGGGCCGGTGTCGACGTTCTGGTGCTGGAAAAGCATGCCGATTTCTTCCGCGATTTCAGGGGCGACACGGTACATCCTGCAACAATGGAGATCCTCGATCAGCTCGGCTGGCTGGAGGAATTCTTGCGTCTTCCGCACAACCGGGTCGATAGCGCCGAGTTCACGTGGGAAGACCGGACGTACAGTCTGGCCGACTTCTCCCATCTACGCACGCCGGCCCCTTTCATCGCCATGATGCCGCAATGGGACCTGCTCGACTTCCTGCGCGATAAGGCACGAGCTTTTCCCGGCTTTCATCTCGTGATGTGCGAGGAGGTTACCCAGCTTGTGCAGGAAGGGGGGCGTTTCACGGGTGTCGTTACCGCGGCTGGCGAGGAATTTCATGCTCGAAGGCTTGTCGTGATGGCAGACGGCCGATCCTCGCTGGTTCGTCGCAAGGGTCTCCTGTCCCTGCATGATCTGGGCGCGCCGATCGATGTCCTGTGGTTCAAGATGCCCAAGAGCGGTTCGGGCAGCCGATTGCGCGGACAGATAAAGGGCGGCCACATGCTCGTTCTGTTCGAACGCGGCGATTACTGGCAATGCGCCTTCGTCATCGCCAAGGGGCAAGCGGCGCGCATGATGTCACAGCCGATTGCGGACTTGCGCGCGCTGGTCGCCGCCGCGGCGCCGGATCTGCCCGATCTGGAACGCGCACTGTCGGACTGGGACCAGGTCAAATTGCTCAGCGTGTCGCTCGATCGGCTGGAAAAGTGGTATCTGCCGGGGTTGCTGGCAATTGGCGATGCGGCGCACGCAATGAGCCCGGTCGGCGGCGTGGGTATCAATCTGGCCATTCAAGACGCCGTCTGCGCGGCCAATGTCCTGGCCGCATCGCTAGCCGCGGATCGTGATATCGATCACCTTCTGAGCAAGGTCCAGGCGAGGCGCGAATTGCCCGTACGTGTCGTTCAAGGCGTGCAGAAACTGGCGCACGAGGTGGTAATCGAACCAATCCTGAAAAGTCAGGAAGGCAAGCCCCGCGAAGCGCCCTTGCCGCTAAGGCTTGCCGATCGGTTCAGCCGCTTGCGACGTCTGCCTGCGCGGCTCATCGGGTATGGTTTCCGGCGTGAACGCCTGACAGCGCCATGCGCAGCGGAAAATACAGGCTGATACGAAAAACCCCCGTCCCGAAGGACGAGGGCTCTTCAAATACTCAGTTGCGGTGGGGACTTAGCCCCAATTCGCCATTTCCTTCTCGAGGTTCTCGACGATCGCTTCGAAGAACTGTTCGGTGGTCATCCAACTCTGGTCCGGACCGATAAGAAGCGCAAGATCCTTGGTCATCTTGCCGCTTTCGACAGTCTTGATGCAGACACGTTCCAGCGTTTCCGCGAACTTTACGACGTCCGGCGTATTGTCGAAACGACCGCGATAGATAAGGCCGCGCGTCCAGGCGAAGATGCTGGCGATCGGGTTGGTCGATGTCGCCTTGCCCTGCTCGTGCTGGCGATAGTGACGGGTGACGGTGCCGTGGGCAGCTTCCGCTTCCACCGTCTTGCCATCGGGCGTCATCAGGACCGACGTCATCAGGCCGAGCGAGCCGAAGCCCTGCGCGACCACGTCCGACTGCACGTCGCCGTCGTAGTTTTTGCAGGCCCAGACGAACTTGCCGCTCCACTTGAGTGCGGATGCGACCATGTCGTCGATCAGGCGGTGCTCGTACGTGATCTTCGCTTCGGCGAACTTGTCCTTAAATTCATTGTCGAACACTTCCTGGAACAGGTCCTTGAAGCGGCCGTCGTATTTCTTGAGGATCGTGTTCTTGGTCGACAGGTACACCGGCCATTTGCGATCAAGGCCATAATTCATGCAGGCGCGCGCGAAGTCGCGGATGCTGTCGTCGAGGTTGTACATCGCCATGGCGACGCCCGAACTCTGGAATTCATAAACGTCGAGATCGATGTTCTCGCCATTTTCGCCTTCGAAAACCAAGCGCAGTTTCCCGGCGCCGGGGATCAGCGTGTCCTTGGCGCGATACTGGTCGCCGAATGCGTGACGACCGACAACAATCGGGTCGGTCCAGCCCGGCACCAGGCGCGGGACATTGTCGATCACGATGGGTTCGCGGAAGACAACGCCGCCCAGAATGTTCCGGATGGTGCCGTTCGGGCTGACCCACATCTTCTTGAGGCTGAATTCTTCGACGCGTGCCTCGTCCGGTGTGATGGTGGCGCATTTCACGCCCACGCCGTGTTCCTTGATGGCGTTGGCGGCGTCGACCGTGATCTGGTCTTCCGTCTCGTCACGCTTTTCGATGGAGAGATCGTAATATTTCAGATCGACGTCGAGGTAAGGCAGGATCAGCCGTTCGCGGATCCACTGCCAGATGATTTTCGTCATTTCGTCGCCGTCGAGCTCGACGATCGGGTTCGCAACCTTGATCTTGGCCATGGGTATCCTGTTCGTTCGAATTGAGGTTGCGCGCGCCATAGCAGAGCGCGGGGCGAGGGCAAGGGAGGGGGCAGGATAGACTTCGGTCGCTAGCGCGGAGAAGGCTGGGCTTGCTCCATGTGCAACCCATCTGNCGTGGGACCAGGCGATAAAAAAGCTTTGGCTGGACACTGTCTGCATGCTCAGAGCCTTGCCCTGACGGTTTCTAAACTCGATAGTAACCATCGCAGCATAGGGTTTGCGGGCACTTCCAATCACCTGAATGATCAGATCTAACTAGGCGACGCATGACTATTGTTCCGGTAATTCTGTGTGGCGGAAGCGGCACTCGGCTCTGGCCGCGAAGCCGGAAGGCGATGCCGAAACCCTTCCTGCCGCTTGTCGGCGAGAGAACGCTTTTCGAAGCGACCCTCCATCGCTGTGCCGATCCCGAGGTGTTTGCCCGCCCGATCGTGGTTACGGGTGCAGAACATGTCGAGCATGTCGAAGCGCAGTCCGCGCCCGGCACTGCGATCATCGTCGAACCTGAAGCGAAGAATACTGCAGCAGCGATCGCGCTGGCGGCATACCGGCTCCCGAAAGATGCCATAATGCTCGTTTGCCCGAGCGATCATCACATTGCCGATTTACAGGCGTTTACCGATGCAGCCACGAGCGCAGCGTCGCTTGCGAGCGATGGCTGGCTCGTCGCTTTCGGTATCGAGGCGAGGAAGCCGGAAACCGGATTTGGATATATCAAATGCGGCGCACGGCTTGGTGATCGTTCCTACCGTGTAGAACGGTTCGTTGAAAAGCCGGACCTCGCGACAGCCAGGTCTTTTCTCGCGCAAGGCGATTACCGCTGGAATGGGGGTTTGTTCGCGTTCGTCGCAGGGAAATTTATCGAAGAACTGGCGTCGCATCGACCGCAAATTGCCGCCTTGGTCGAGCAGGCGGTTCTCAGTGGCCGCGACGAAGGCGGTCACTTTCATCCGGATGCGGAGGCGTTTTCCAAAGTCAGCGGCGAAAGCATCGACTATGCAGTGATGGAGAATACCGACAGGGCCGCGGTGGTACCGGTTGATATGGGGTGGTCGGACATCGGCAACTGGGTGGCGCTGCGTGAAGCCTGCGCAAGCGACGACAATGGGAATGTCGCGCCGAGCTCGGCGGAATTGATCGATTGCCGCAATGTGATGGTGGAGAGCGACGGCCCGCGCGTATCGGTCGTTGGGCTAGAGAATGTCACTATTGTCGTTTCGGACGGCGAAATACTGGTGACGAGCGATGCTGGGGCGCAAAAAGTGGGCAATCTGGCCGGTGCGAAAAATCAGTAATGCACCGATGCGATTAAGCGGATTTCTGCCGCGAATCTTTTCGAAACCTGCCGACTATCTCGCTGATAAAACGCGTGTAATGGTGTGAGGAACTTGGGTCCGTCTTTTTCTCAACGGTCCATGCCTTATGATCGATGGATCTTGCTTATAAGCTCTGTGGCTGGCGTCTTGTTCGGGATGTCGGGCCAAGGCAATCGACAGCGCACATCTGGAATATCGCTCTTGATCGAATGATGGATCGGTGAGAACATAAGTGGAACATTGGTTAGGCCGATTCGTATCCACTTGATGTCACATGCTCAGAATATCTCACCGCCTCAAAACACTCCTCTGGCTGGGAGAGTGGACGCTCTGCGTGCTTCGGAACTTCCCGTTGTCTTGGGGAATGGCGCAGACGAATGGTCTCCTGATCTGCAGCTTCCGCATTCCATGTGGGAAATCTTCGGCAGCATGGACGATGTCGCCGGTGACGCGCTGGCACTTGCTTTCGCTCAGAAACATTGTGCTGCCGGCGGCGAAGGCTGGCGGTGGCTGTGGGTTCAGGATGCGCGCAGCACCCGATCTTCGGGGCGCCCGTTTCTTCATGGCCTGCCGCCACCGTTGCGCAGCGGCTTCATTCATGTCGAGGCAGGCAGTGCGGCCGATGCCTTATGGGCAATGGAAGAAGGCGTAAGATGCGGCGAGTTGTCCTTCGTCATCGGCGAGATCGTGGGCGATCCCAAGGTGCTCGATTTCACGGCCATCCGTCGGCTCGTGCTGGCGGCGGAACGCAATGGCGTGATGCTTTACCTGTTGCGCCGGGAAGGCTTTGCGAATCTTTCCGCTGCCCGGTTGCGCTGGCGGGTTACCGCTGCGCCTTCGGCATTGCACCGCTGGAACAGTATGNCACCCGGCGTGCCGCGCGTGCGCNCCGAATTGTTTCGCGGACGCGGCCTGAGGCCCGGGCAGTTTTGGCTCGAACATGGCGTGGGCTCGCATGAACCGGATCATAGTCTCCTTGTGGTTCCCGACCTTNGCGATCGACCGGTGGAGCCGGATTACCGCGCAACAGGGTGAGGAAGACGATCTGCGACAGCCCATCGTGCTGGTGAGCGACACGGCGCATGGTCCCGTCATCGATGCCGTCAGCCGGATGGCCATGGCTGCTGGTGCGCAGTCCGGCATGCGCCTGGCCGATGCGCGAATGCTGGCACCCGAACTGGTGGCCATTCCATTCGATCACGAAGGCAACCAGCGCACGTTGGGAAAGCTGGCGCTTGCAACGCAGCGCTGGGGCCCCTGGAGCATGGTGGACGGTTACGATGGCATATTGCTCGATAGTTCGGGCAGTGCACATCTGTTTGGTGGCGACGGTCCGATGCTGACGAGGATCGAAACGTTTTTTCTGAGGCAAGGTTATCAATGCCGTATCGCCTGTGCGCCCAATAGCGGAGCCGCCTGGGCGCTTTCCCACTATGCCGAGAATCGTTCGGCCATCACCATGCCGGACGATCTGCCTGAAGCGCTTGCGCCTCTGCCTGTTGCTGCCCTGCGGCTCAATTCGGAAACCAGACTGTTGCTGGCCCGGCTCGGGCTGAAAACCGTTGGCGACTTGATGGAAGTTCCGCGTGAAAGTCTCGTCCGGCGCTTCCGCAATCGTCGTTCCGCCGAAGCCAATCCCCTGGTCAGGCTCGATCAGGTGCTGGGGCGTAAGCATGAGCCGCTCGTCCCGCTTATCGAGCACCCACCATTCGGGGCAGAGCGCCGACTTGCCGAGCCGATCCTTCACCTCGAGCCGCTGCAGCATATCGTGGGCGATATTACGCATGACCTCATGCGTATTCTGGAACAGGCCAAACATGGCGTGCGCAGACTGTCGCTGCGTCTGTGGCGGGTGGATGGCGAAGATATGTACCGAACGCTCGAACTGGCTTCGCCGTCACGCGATCCCGATCATATCATTCGTCTGTTCGCACANCGGNTGNACGACGTTGAAGCCGGNTTCGGCATCGATCAGATCAGGTTGACTGCAATNTGGACCGAGCCGCTGGATGGCGCACAGGATACGCTCGACAAGCNCGANACCAGCGGCACGGCGCTACCGGTTCTGATCGACAGGCTGGTTACGCGCNTGGGCAGGGANAGNGTGGCACAATTTGTTCCGCGTAGCAGCCANTGGCCCGAACGCTCACAGCGGGTGGCAGCGCCCGGCGAAACGAGCGCCGCANTGCAATATGATCTCGGTTTCAANCAGCGCCCGCTCAAGCTGCTGGCCCGTGCCGAGCCGATCAGTGTNATCTATGCCACTCCCGAAGGTCTGCCCCGGCGCTTTCGCTGGCGCGGCGGGCTGCACGTTATTGTAAAGGCGGAAGGGCCGGAGCGGATAGCACCCGAGTGGTGGAGACAGCGGGCGAATGCGCGATTGCGTGATTATTACCGGATCGAGGACGAGGCCGGGCGCCGTTACTGGATCTATCGNAANGGCCTGATCGGTGACGGGCGAGGCGGGCCGCCCGACTGGTATCTGCATGGATTTTTNGCCTGATGCCCGATCAGCCGCTCACCCCTGANCGCCGAACGCTTGCNCGNTTTTCCGACAAGGAATTCGTCGGCAACCCCCGNGCGCAATTCGTCGAGCTGGGGATCACCAGCTGCTTCTCGTTTCTGCGCGGCGCGTCCGATGCGGTGGATCTGGTCCTGACCGCATTCGCGCAAGGATACGATGCCATCGGCATCGCCGATCGCAATACGCTGGCGGGGGTGGTGCGCATTCATACCGAAGCCAAGACGGCCCGGATGCGTCCGGTAATCGGATGCCGGATCGTGACTGTCGAGGGCTGGCATTTTCTCGCCTATCCGACCGACCGCGCCGCCTACGGACGGCTTACCTCNCTGCTGTCCAGGGGCAAGATGCNGACTCTGGAAGGGAAATGGCAGGACAAGGGCGAGACGCACATCGATCTCGCAATNCTGGCCGACCACGCAGAAGGCATACAGCTGATNCTCATCCCCCCGGACGTTCTCGACNAGCGNTTTATGGCTGAATTGCGCAAGCTTGCCNNACAGCTGCCGACACTCCGGCATCTTGCCGCCGCCTATCTCTACTCTGGCGACGACATTGCGCGTATCAACCAGCTCGATACGCTGGCACGAAGCACCGGCCTTACCATCCTTGCCACCAATGACGTGCACTATCACGCCCGCGACCGGCGGCCCTTGCAGGATGTGATGACCTGCATCCGCGAAAAGACGACGATCGATGGTGCGGGCCTTTTGCTTGAGGCAAATGCGGAACGTCACCTCAAACCGCCGGAAGAAATGGTCCACCTGTTTGCCGAATGGCCCCATGCCATTGCCGCGGCACGTGACGTGGCCGATGCGAGTACATTCGACCTTGAGGAACTGTGTTATGAATACCCGGACGAGCCGATCCCCAAGGACCGCTCGCCGGATGCGTATCTTGCCGAACTGGCCCGGCAGGGCGCACAGGCCCGTTACCCTCGTGGTGTTCCGGCCAAGGTAACACGCCTGATCGATTATGAGCTCGATTTGATCGGTAGGCTCGGCATCGCTCGCTACTTCCTGACCATTAGGGACATCGTCGATTTTGCGCGGACTCGGGATCCGCCGATCCTGTGCCAGGGACGCGGCAGCGCGGCAAACTCCGCCGTCTGCTACTGCCTTGGCATTACGGCTGTCGACCCGGACGAGCACGAATTGCTGTTCGACCGCTTCATCTCCGAAGAGCGCAAGGAGCCACCGGATATAGACGTCGATTTCGAACACGAACGGCGCGAGGAGGTCATCCAGCATATTTATGATCGCTACGGTCGTCACCGCGCCGGGCTGTGCGCAACAGTAATTCATTACCGTCCGCGTATGGCCATTCGCGAAGTCGGTAAGGTTATGGGACTGTCCGAAGATACCACGAGCGTGCTCGCGCGGACCGTCTGGGGCAGCTATGGGCGAGAAATTGCAGAAAAGCATGCGCAAGAAGCCGGGCTCGATATGCGTGATCCGCACTTGCGCCGTGTTCTGAAGCTGACTGAGCAGATGATTGGCATGCCGCGCCATCTTTCGCAGCACGTAGGCGGTTTCATCCTCACCCAGGGCCCGCTGGTCGAAACCGTGCCAATCGGCAATGGTGCCATGCCGGATCGCAGTTTCATCGAATGGGACAAAGACGATATAGAAGCCCTGGGCATTCTGAAGATCGACGTTCTGGCGCTGGGGATGCTGACCTGTCTGCAAAAGGGTTTCGACCTGCTGCGCGATCATCATGATCGTGATCTGACGCTGGCGACCGTCCCGCGCGAAGATGCCCGTGTTTACGACATGCTGGTAAAGGGGGACAGCCTGGGCGTCTTCCAGGTGGAAAGCCGCGCGCAGATGAACATGTTGCCGCGCTTGAAGCCGCGCCAGTTTTACGATCTCGTCATTCAGGTGGCGATCGTACGTCCCGGCCCGATCCAGGGCGATATGGTACATCCCTATCTCAAACGGCGGCGGAAGGACGAAGCCGTGGTCATCCCAAAGCCATCCCCCCTTCATGGCCCGCCGAATGAACTCTCATCGATCCTAGATCGCACTTTGGGCGTGCCGATTTTCCAAGAGCAAGCGATGAAAATCGCACTTGATGCCGCAAAATTTTCCAGCACCGAGGCAAATCAGCTTCGCAAGGCGATGGCGACCTTCCGCAGCCGCGGCATGGTCGATGAATTGCAGGACAAGATGGTCGGTCGGATGATCGCTCGTGGCTATGACCCCGACTTTTCAGAGCGCTGCTTCAACCAGATACGCGGTTTTGGAGAATATGGATTTCCGGAAAGCCATGCGGCCAGTTTTGCCCATCTCGTCTACATTTCAAGCTGGATGAAATGCCATTATCCGGCCGCGTTTGCCTGTGCATTGCTCAATTCACAGCCGATGGGTTTTTATGCCCCCGCGCAAATCGTATGCGATGCGCAAGAGCATGGCGTGGAAGTACACGCGGTCGATGTCAACGAAAGCCACTGGGACAACACGCTCGAGCAGTGGGAAGGTAAATCCCAGCCACCCATGCGGCTGGGGTTTCGCCAGATCGACGGACTGACGGAGGTGTCGGCCGCGCGGCTGGTTGCGGCACGCGATGCAGGAGGTCGGTACGATAGTGTTGTCGAACTGCGGGAGCGTACGAAGCTTTCTCCCGGCGTTATCGAAAGGCTTGCTGCCGCGGACGCGTTTCGCTCCATGGGGCTCGATCGGCGACAGGCGTTGTGGGATGCGCGCGCACTCAAATCGGTAGACGATCTGCCTTTGTTCACTGCGACCGCTGTTCGCGACGAAGGGGCGGAAATCGCGCATCATATGTTGCCGCTGATGCCATTATCCGAACATGTCGTGGCCGATTATCAGACCGCCCGATTGAGCCTGAAAGCGCATCCCATGCAATTTTTACGCAACGGGATGCATGATCGCGGGGTTACCGCAAACGCCGATCTGCGTCGGAAAAATTTCCGTAGCCGGGTGAAGGTGGCCGGTGTCGTGCTGATCCGCCAACGCCCCGGTAGTGCCAAAGGGGTGTGTTTCATCACCTTGGAGGATGAGACGGGGGTGGTGAACCTCGTGGTGTGGCCGGATGTGATGGAGCGATATCGCAAGGTCATAATGAGTGCGCGACTGATGGAGGTTGCCGGCAGGGTCGAGATGGACGACGAGGTGCTCCACGTCATTGTATCGCATATAGACGATGCGACCTGGCGATTAACCGAATTGAGTGATGACCTGATCGCACCCCAGATGTCGCGAGCCGACGAAGTTAATCGGCCCTTGCGAACCATGAGCGCGGCAAAGCGCAAGGTCGAGATATCACCCGGTCCGGGGAATGCCGATAGTGCATCTCACCAAGCAAGAGGAGCGTTGCGTGCGCCGCGGCCGTCGCATCCCCGCAACGTCCGCATCCTGCCCAACAGCCGCGATTTTCATTAGCCGATGATCAACCGCGGCCGATGCTGGTGTAGGCAAATCCCATGTCGCGCATGTCGGCCGACCTATAGATGTTGCGTAAGTCGACCATCACCGGCGATTTAGCCAAATCCATTACACGCTTCAGATCGAGCGCGCGGAATGCATCCCATTCGGTAACGATTGCGATGGCATCGGCATCGGCAATGGCGGCATATGGGTCTGCGACCATTTCCACCTCTGGCATCAGCGGTTTGGCCTGTTCCATGCCTTCCGGGTCATATGCTGCCACATGAACGCCCGCGTCGGTGAGGGTCTGCGCAACCGCGATCGCTGGCGAATCCCGCATGTCATCGGTGTTCGGTTTGAAAGTCAGCCCCAAGAGCGCGACCTTTTTCCCACGCGCGTCGCTCAACCCGCCAATCGCGTCGAGCACCTTGCGGCCCATCGCGCGCTTGCGGCTCTCGTTCGCCTTGACCACCGACTCAACGATCCGGGTGGGGCTGTCGTAATCCTCCGCCGTCTTGAGCAGGGCGAGCGTATCTTTCGGGAAACATGATCCGCCATAGCCGGGGCCAGCGTGAAGGAATTTCGAACCGATGCGATTATCCATTCCGATGCCACGGCTCACGTCCTGCACATTCGCGCCAACTTTCTCGCACAAATCTGCCATTTCGTTGATGAAAGTGATCTTGGTGGCAAGGAATGCATTCGCCGCATATTTGATGAGTTCGCTCGTGCGGCGCCCCGTGAAAAGGATCGGCGATTCATTGAGGAACAAGGGGCGGTAGACTTCACTCATGATTTCGCGCCCGAAATCTTCTTCAGCACCAATCACGATACGGTCGGGGCGTTTGAAATCGCCAATTGCCGCACCCTCGCGCAGGAATTCAGGATTGGAAACTACTGCGATGCGATGCGGTGTCCCGCTGTTCTTAAGGATCCGCTCAACCTCGTCCCCAGTGCCGACGGGTACGGTGGATTTGGTCACGACCACGGCGTCGCCCGCCAGATGCTCGCCAATCTCCTCGGCCACAGCGTAGACGAAGGAAAGGTCCGCATGACCATCGCCGCGCCTACTAGGAGTGCCGACAGCGATGAAAATGGCGTTGGCGCCCTTGATCCCTTCGGCCAGACTCGCAGTGAATGTCAGGCGGCCTGCCTTCGCGTTCGACGTTACCAGATCGGCGAGACCCGGCTCATAAATCGGCATGATACCGTCATTCAGACGATCGATCTTCGACTGGTCCTTGTCGATGCAAACCACGTCGTGACCGAAATCGGCAAAACATGCTCCTGAAACTAGGCCCACATAACCCGAGCCCACCATTGCAATCTTCATATTCTCACCTTGCTCGAAGCTGTAACCTGCCGGCCCTTCAAGATCCTGACCAATTTCCCGCGCAATGCCCTGCTTACATATACAGCACAACAGCCTTATCACAGGCCGGGACTCCTTTGCTCGCTAGCCCTTTGCATAAGCAATCGGATCAGCTAAGGACGCGGCATGATATATTGTCACGCTAAAGGTCGAGGCTTAGCGCGCGGTGGACACCGCTCGCCATCTCACCTTTGGTGTGCGTTGCTCGCGCTTTTCGTATTAGCGCAGAGTTTCATCGTTCAAACCCATTTCCATGAAACCGTCCAAGTCACCGCGCGCACGCAAGGTACAATTGTCGCGCCGATACAGAAAGAACGGGACGACGACAGCCGATACGCCGCCCAGGATAGCTGCGCGATTTGCCGGGAGACGGGACAGTCGGGCCCGTATCTTTTGCCCCCTGCAATACTGTTCTCTGCAGTAGAAACGAAGGAGCATTGGTCGCGCTGGCTGCCGATTGGCGAGTTTCGTTTACCTGCTCCGCCTGTCGGGTGGTTGGGGCGTGCCCCACCTCAGTAACTCCATGTAAAATAACCGGCTATTCGCGCTGCGCGCCCGCTTTTGGCTGCAGCCGCGTCGTTTGTCGGTCCTTATCTTTACCGGAGTTATTTGAATGCGTTTTACTTTACTGACCTGCGCCGCAGCCGCCGCTCTCATCCCCTATGCGGCCGTAGCCCAAGAAGCCTCATCTTCCGATCAGCAGGAGCCGGAAGCTCCGACGAGGACGTCCACCGAAAGGGGTGGAGACGATTTTCATAACGTGATCGTAGTTACAGCACCGGGTCTTGATCGCCTAGATGTTCTGGCAGGCACCTCCGTCGTCGATGGAATGGAGCTTCAGCGCAACCAGAACGGGCAATTAGGTGAGGTTCTGGCCAAGCTTCCAGGTGTGTCGGCGAGCGGTTTTGCGCCTGGTGTTTCGCGTCCCGTACTCAGAGGTTTCGGCGGTGAGCGCGTCCGAGTTCTGACGGACGGCATCGGTGCCATCGACGCTTCGAGTACATCGGATGACCACGCCGTTACCGTGGAGCCCCTGATCGCGGAACGCATCGAGGTACTTCGCGGGCCTGCAGTGCTGCTATATGGAAGCCAGGCGATCGGCGGNGCTGTNAACGTCATCACAAAGCGAATTCCGCCACGCGTCCCGGATGAGCCNGTACANGTCGACGCAATGGCCGGCTTCGATACTGTCAGCAACCGGCGCGAAGGCGGCCTTTCGGTCGACGTGCCTGTTGGNGACAATCTCGCATTCCATGTGGATGGATCGTATCGCAACACCGATAATCTCGAGATTCCCGGATATGTAGCAACCGATCGCCTTCGCGCCCAACTCCTGGAATCTGCTGCGGAAGAGGAGGCCGAAGGTCATCTCGATGAGGCGGAGGAACTACGGGAGGGGGCGAACGCACGCGGAACTTTGCCGAATAGCTGGACGGAAACCTACACTCTGGGAACAGGGCTTGCCTATTTCTCGGGCAACAGCAGCCTTGGCGTATCTTTCGATTACTATGACACGAATTACGGCATACCGGGCCTGCCAGGCGTAGGACACGTGCATGAAGGTGATCATGATCACGATCACGAAGAAGAGGATGATGATCACGCGCACGGCGAGGAAGGGCCCGTTTCAATCGGCATGAAGCGGTACCGCGCCGATCTGAAAGGCGTGCTGGATCTTGGCGACGGCTTCTTCAACGAGCTGCGGACTCGGTGGGGATACAGCGATTATACCCACACCGAGTTTGAAGGAGACGACGTAGGAACAGTATTCGATGTCGAGGGCGTCGAAGGCCGCGTGGAGCTTGTTCAATCGCGCCGTGGAAACCTTCAGGGTTCGCTCGGCGGTCAATACTCGCATACCAATTTCTCCGCNATCGGCGAAGAAGCTTTCGTGCCCAGCAACACGACCGATAGTTTTGCTTTGTTCACTGTGCAGGAGCTCGATTTCGACAGGTTCGAAGTNGAACTCGGTGCTCGCTATGAGCACACCGGTGTCGACGCTTCGGATTCGATCGGCGTATCCCGCGATTTCGATACGTTTTCCGGAGCCATCGGCGCATCCTATACTCTTACGGATGGCGCGGCGGGCGATCTGCGAGCAGGGGTCAATCTCTCGCGAGCAGAACGTGCGCCTTCCGCGCAAGAACTATTCGCCGATGGTCCACACGTCGCAACGCAACAGTTCGAAATCGGCAGTCCTACTCTAGGAACTGAACGCTCGTGGGGCGTGGAAGGCTACGTCCGCGGTAACCTTGGCCCGGCTCTTCTGAGTGCGAGCGTCTACAGGAACTGGTTCAACGACTTCATTTTTCTTTCCGATACGGGTGCGGAAGAAGACGGGCTGGAGGTGTTTCAGTTTCTGCAGCAGAATGCGGATCAGTTCGGCATAGAAGCCGAGGCGAGCATGCCCGTTTTCGAAACCAATGACTTCAAGCTGCTTGCGGATGTTCGCGGCGACTATGTCAGGGCCACTCTTGCCGATGGTTCTCCGGTCCCCCGCATTCCGCCCCTGAGCCTTTCCGGTGCGCTCGAAGGTCAGTTCGAACACGTCGATGTCCGCGCAGAGGTCGAATGGTTCGATAAGCAGGACCGCGTGTCGGAACANGAAGCGCCGACGGATGGGTATACCTTCGTAAATGCCTCNGTCGCGTGGCATCCATTCGAGGGGGCGGACAACCTGACCATNCTCGCNCAAGTGGACAATATCTTCGANGTNGAAGGTCGGCGCCATACGAGTTTCACGAAGGAATTCGTGCCTCTGCCCGGCCGGAATTTCAAACTGACCGCTCGTTTGAGCCTGTAAATCCGCGCGAGACCGCGCATGCCGACGCCTGGATCACGGGCGTCGGTTTTCCTTTCCCTGCAGACAATCCTCAAAAGAAGAGACCGGATGCAATTCAGCAATTCTCCACATCGCAACCTGCTCGATGGAATGGCGATTGCCGGATCCGCGCTCTGCCTGATTCATTGTCTCGCCTTGCCACTTATCATCGCGTGGCTGCCCGCGCTTTCGGACTGGTTGTCCTGGCCGGAAAGCGTGCATCTCTGGATACTGCTNGCGGCATTGCCNCTGTCGTTNTTTGCCCTGTGGCGTCATGCNCTTTGCGAAGGTAGAANAGNGCCGTTTCTTCTCGGGATGGCAGGACTTGCCATTATGGCCAGCGCCCTTCTCATCGAGGGATCTCCCATTGAACCATTCGTGACGAGTATCGGCGCCGCGCTGCTGGCGGCAGCGCATATCCTCAATTGGCGTGGAAGGCGTTCGTGCCACGAAGCGGAGTTACGCCCGTAAGCTCGCAGTCAATGTCGGCAGGCCTCGACAGGGACGCAATTAGCTGCTGCAAGCCTTCCGATAATTTCACTTACTGGAAGCGAACGAATGGCCGATCTGTCGCATATCGATAAACATGGGCGCGCACGAATGGTCGATGTTGGCGACAAGCCGGTTACAGCGCGCAAGGCGTCAGCAACCGGGATTGTGACGTGCCAGTTGCTTACGCTCGATTTGCTGAAAGAAAGCAAGGTTCCCAAGGGAAACGTCATCGGCACGGCCGAATTGGCAGGTGTCATGGCAGCCAAACGAACGGCCGACCTCATCCCCCTGTGTCATCAGATACCGCTTTCGCAGGTCGATGTTACNATTACTGCNGACGACACATTGCCGGGTTTCGCAGTCGCGGCAACGGTGCGAACGGAGGGACGGACCGGTGCCGAAATGGAAGCGCTAACGGCGGTATCCGTCGCGTGCCTCACATTGTTCGACATGCTGAAAGCGGTCGACAAGGATATGACGATCGGTGGAATCCGCGTGACTGCGAAAGAAGGCGGCAGGTCCGGCGATTGGCAACGCGTGTGATCAACTGCGCTGCCAGAGTGCAAGACCATCGCGACGACGTTCGATATTGCCACTCGCTCCTACCGGTTCGCATCGGCCATCGGTGAGAAACGCGATGGTTTCGCCGTCATCGGCAGGAACCTTGGCCAAGGTACGTGATCCATTCGGCGTGAGTGCCACGATCACGCCGGATTTTGGAGAGCCGGCGCGGTCATAGTGCACCGTGTAAGTCTCTATAACGGCGGGGCCCGCATAATCTTCGTCGATGGGCGGAACTTCGCCGCGCCTGCCGTCGGCTTCGGTCTGATAATCGAAATCTTGCGGGAAATGCGCACCCGTTGGCACGCCTGACAGCATGATGGCGTGATTGTGGGTGGCATATCCACCATTGGCGAACAGTAAACCTCGACCGTCGGTCCCGCGTAGCTTTTCAGCCATGGCGACCACAGCATGGCTCATGTAGTTCCCGATCGGTCCTCCACCGAACGTCAGACCGCCAAACACCGTAACGGGTTTTTCGATCGGCCAATCCAGCACCCTGCGTGCCATCTTCGGAACACAGGGGAAGCAACTGTAAAGNTCTACATGAGCAAGGTCNTTCGTGCCGATCTCGTTCAACGCCATCGCCCGTTCGATCGAGGTCGCCAGGCTGGGTGANTGGTCATAGCGGTCGCGAGCAAGGAAGTTGCCGCTTTCNTGNGCAGCNGCACCATAGCCGATATGGACGAGCCGCTCATCCGGAATGCCGCGCCTTCGCGCTTCCGCTAGAGACGTTACGATAAAAGCTGCGCCCTGATTGACCGAGGAATTGGCCACCTGAAGCTTCGTATAGGGAAAGGCGATGGGCCGGTTATTCTCGCTGGGCTCAACGACAGCCTCAGCTTTTGCCGGCTTGCGTATCCATGCCCCGTCACTCTGCGCGGCAACCTCGCTCATCACGGCCCAAATCGCACCGCTTTCTGCCTGCCCTTCTGCCAGGCTCNGGCCATAGGACGCNCGCCCGGCGTTTTCGTAAAGCGGATAGACATCCGTGGGTACGACAAGNCCGTAGCTCTGCGGATAACCATGCCGGACCCGATGGCTCGCATCGCGAAGCGCGTTGGGTTTTTCGCCNCCCTCCGGCTTCTTCAAAGCGGCGAGATGGCCGGCAGTTCGCAACGCTTCTCCACCTGCGATCGCACAGATTTTCGCTTCTCCGCGACCAATACGATTTGCGGCCTCGTGCAGGAGCAGGATGGGGCTGTCGCCATTGGGCAGTGCGGTCTGCATCCGGTGAGCCGGGTCGATCCCGAGGTCCTTCGCAACCTTCGCGTCCACCGGACTGAACTGAGGCCAAGCGAGTTGGGCAACCACGGAAAGGGAATCGCAATCGACCAAAACACCGCCGCCCGCATCTGCATCTGCGCGGCGCAGGGCACGCGTCATCAGACCCACTGGATCGAGACCATCGGCCGGCGTCTCGGGCCGATCATTGATCTGGCCAACACCGATAATTACGGGCGTAGTTTCGGGGTCCTGTCCGGTCATAAAAGCGCTCCACCTGCTGCCATGCCTAGCAAGCAATCTGGTGGCTGCAACTGGAAGGTGGGAGAGCTGGCTGGGGTGGCAGGGATCGAACCTGCGAATGTCGGTACCAAAAACCGATGCCTTACCACTTGGCTACACCCCAGCAGGTGCGCGCCCCTATAGCGTGTCGTGCGCGGAAGGGAAGGGGTGGGATGTGGAAATGATGAGGGTGCCNGACCCGCGGCTGGATATCGGGCAAACGTCCTCTCCTCGATTACTTGGAGGAGAGGACATTTGCGCCCTCAGGNGGCGNCGCTTGCCGCGGCCTAGNTATTCTTGCCGTCGAAATCGCTGGACGAATGCCGTTCGCTCAGCTGTTCGTTGTCTTCACCCCANGTCTTGTTCACGATACGCCCACGGCGCACGGCTGGCCTCTCGGCGATCTGCTTTACCCACCGCTCGACATGGGTGTANTCATGGATCGAGAGGAATTTGCGCGCTTCGCCGTAAATGCCGCCNGTGACGAAGGGGGACAACCACGGCCAGCTTGCAATGTCGGCGATCGTGTAGTCCTTGCCNCCNAGATATTCGCTTTGGGACAGCCGCTTGTCGGCAACATCGAACAGNCGCTTCGTTTCCATGGCGTAGCGGTTGATCGGATATTCGAACTTTTCGGGTGCGTANGCGTAGAAGTGGCCGAANCCGCCACCGATGAACGGGGCGCTGCCGACCTGCCAGAACAGCCAGCTCAGCACTTCTGCACGGGTGNTGTCAGNCGGAAGGAAGGCNCCGAATTTCTCNGCGAGATGAAGCAGGATTGCGCCGCTCTCNAAAACTCGGATCGGTTCCGGTCCGCTGCGATCGAGCAACGTGGGGATCTTGGAGTTGGGGTTGAGGTCGACAAAACCTGANCCGAACTGATCACCATCCGAAATGCTTATCGTCCAGGCGTCGTATTCCGCACCGGAATGACCCGCTTCCAACANTTCCTCGAGCATGATGCCAGCNTTCACGCCGTTGGGCGTCGCCAGCGAGTAAAGTTGGAAATCATGTTCGCCGACGGGAAGTTCCTTGTCTTCCCGGGCACCCGCCGTCGGTCGATTGATGCTGGCGAAGCGCCCGCCATTCTCGGTGTCGGGTGCCCAGACTTCGGGCGGGGTATAGGTGGGATCAGCCATTGTGTTCTCCTGTGATGCGATGGCTAAGCCAGCCTTCGGTTCACCGCAAGGTGGGGAACCGGACTGCCCGTCCCACTGTTCTTCCCTTCGCCATGACGAAGCTCATCTATGTCGACGACGACCTGCCTGGAATCACCCGCAAGGGTGCGGGGAAGGGATGGGCCTATTACGATCCCAAAGGTAAGCTTATCGGCGATGCAGAGGAAAAGCGCAGGCTCAATGCAATTGCCCTTCCGCCGGCTTATGTCGACGCCTGGTTCTGCCCCGCGCCGAATGGTCATATTCTCGCGACCGGCAAAGATGCCAAAGGCCGCAAACAATATCGGTATCACCCGGATTTCCGCACCGCGCGAGAAGGCGAGAAGTTCGATAGTTGCGTTACCTTCGGCAGCCTGCTTCCTCTCGTCCGAAAGCGTGTAGAAAGCGATCTGCGCGGGCATAACCTCACCAGAGAGCGCGCCATCGCGAGCGTCGTGAGGCTGCTCGACCTTGGTGCGATCAGGGTTGGGAACGAAGGGTATGCAAAGGCCAACAAGAGTTTCGGTGCCACCACCCTGCGTAATCGCCACGCCGAACTGACCGGGAAGACCTTGCGGCTTCGCTACAAGGGGAAGGGCGGCAAGCTGCAGGAGGTCACCCTGTCCGATGGCAGCCTGGCACGAATGGTGCGCAAAATGCAGGATTTGCCAGGCCAGCATCTGTTCAAATATGTCGATGACGATGGCGACCAGCACACGGTCGGATCGAGTGACGTCAATGAGTATCTGCGCGAAACCATGGGGCAGGATTTTACAGCCAAGAACTTTCGCACCTGGCACGCAAGCGTCAGGGCGCTAACCTGCGTTTATGAGGGCGATGGCAAGCTGCCGATGAAGCAACTGCTCGAATGCGTCGCCGACCATCTGGGCAATACACCCGCGGTCACAAGAAAAAGTTATATTCACCCGGCGGTGTTCGAAGTGCTCGAAAATCAGATCGAATGGCGCGAAGAGCTTCGCCTGCCACGCGCGACACGATGGTTAACACGCGAAGAACGCGGCCTGATCGACCTTCTGCAGAACAGTCCCAGCGCGAGCACCCTGCTCGCCGCCTAGGGCCGAAAATCTCAAAATCATTTCGTAATTTCGGTAGGTTGGGCTAGTACTCTGCCATCGATGGTGTGGAACTGTCGACGGTTCGCATATACGTTGGGGTGTATTGCGGACAGCCATGCCTGCCGGAAGCTTGTCACCATGCATCGCCTCGCAAATTTCGATGTCAGCCGGCAGTTTCTTACCCGTAAGGGCAAGATTACGGCTCAGATCGTGTTCGGTACACTGTGCGGTGCAGCGATGATCGGGCTTCGGACATTGTTCGATATGTGGGCGCCATCTTCGGGGCCCTTTGCTCTGATATATCCGACAGTGCTGTTATCGACGCTCTATGGCCACTGGCGCGCCGGACTGGCTGCTTTTTGCGTAACATTTGCGTGGGCCTGGTTCTTCGTCCTCCCGGTGCAATCCTCGTTTTTTTTCTCGGACCCCACCGATCCCGCTCGTGTCTTCCTGAACGCAGCAAGTGCGCTGGTCGTTCTGATTTTTGCCGAAGCGTTCCGCAGGGCAGCGCACGCCACGCTGACTGAAATTCGTCTGCGGGCGGATCGCCGCTTGACCCTCCTTGCTGACCTCGAGCACCGAACAAAAAACAATTTTGCGTTGGTTGCCAGCATGCTGGAATTACAGAAACGGCGCATCCCCCATCAGGAATTGCATGCGCCGCTCGATGACGCAGTAGGCCGTGTTCGAACCTTTGCGGATGCCTATTCCGCTCTGGCGCTCGAGCAATCGGACGATCCCAGCGTCGATATGAAGCCATATCTCGACTATCTCCTCAACCGGATCGAAGCGTCCAGTCTGCCACCTGCGGTCAAGCTGTTCCGCGAAATCGACGCAGCCACTTTGTTACGGGAGGAGGCGGTCGCCATAGGTCTCTATTTGAACGAAGCCGTCTCGAATGCCTGCAAATACGCCTTCCCGAACGACCGGAGCGGTACGATAGCGGTGTTCTTCCAGGTGCGGGACGGGGGGTGGCGGTTCACAATCGAAGACGATGGTGTCGGTGACGCCGCAATACCCCACCCAGGTGGGGGCTTGGGAAGCCAGCTACTGACGGCATTCGCCGCTCAAGCGAGCGCAACCCACCATGGCGGGCCGGTTCTCAATGGTTATCGCAGTGAAATGCGAAAGGTTCTTGAAACCGAGGTTGCGTAGGGTAGCCTAAAAGGATACCGCACCAGCCATGCATCTGGCTGGTAGCAAAATTCGGCAGTGGCGCGAGGCGCATCACCCCCCGCTTAGTGCGGACGAATTCGGTATGCGCTACGGCCAACCAGCGCCTTGGCCCAGTCGAACCGTCTACGGCTGGGAGGCGAAGGGTAAGATTGCCCGTGCGTCGGTCCAGAAACGCCTCGCCGAACTGGGTATTTGCAAGCCCGCCGACTGGCTTGAGCCGGCTTCCGATAATCCCGACGAGAAAGGCCCCGCGTCAATGAGCGGTACCGAAACGCCCCCCTTCTTCGACCTGCATACGCATGGGTTTGTCAGAATTGCCACCAGCACGCCCAAGGTGCGCACGGCGGATGTCGAGTATAATGCTCAGGGTATTGTGGAGCAGGCGCGCATGGCGGATGCGCAGAACGTCGATCTGCTCCTCTATCCCGAACTTTCGCTATCGTCTTACGCTCTCGATGACCTTCACTTGCAGTCGGCGCTTCTCGACGCGGTCGAAGCGCAGGTTGAAGCGATCATAGATGCGTCGCGAACCTTGTCGCCCGTGTTGGTGTTCGGCGCTCCGCTGCGCCGCAATGGGCGTATCTACAACTGTGCGCTTGTGGTTGGGCACGGTGAACTGCTGGGCGTGGTGCCGAAGAGCTACCTGCCGAATTATCGCGAATATTATGAAAAACGGTGGTTCGCCCATGGTCGCGAATGCATCGGTCTGACCATCCGGTGCGGTGATCATGAGGTGCCGTTCGGCACCGACCTTACATTCGGCGCGAGCGATCTGCCGGGGTTTATCTTTGGTATCGAAATCTGCGAGGATTTCTGGGCGCCCAACCCGCCCGGGATCATGGCGGCGCTCGCCGGCGCGACTATTCTGCTAAATCCGAGCGCATCGAACATAACCATAGGCAAGTCGGACGAGCGCCATCTGCTGAGCCGTGCCAGTTCAAGCCGCCTGGTGTGCGCTTACGCCTATTCGGCCAGCGGACACGGAGAAAGCACGACCGATCTTGCATGGGACGGGCAGGGGATGATCTACGAACTCGGTGACCTGCTGGTCGAAAGTGTTCGCTTCGATCTCGATCCCGAACTCTGCATCACGGATGTGGATACTCAGCGCATCCTGTCCGAACGCATGCGGATGCAGACATTCAACGATGCCGCCGAGGCCGCAGGTCGGCCCGAGGACTGGTATCGACGTATTGCCTTCAAGCATCGTCCGCGGGGAGGGGATAAAGGGCTTCAGCGCCCCATCCGGCGCTTTCCGTTCGTNCCCAATCGTGCGGACAAGCTGGACGAAGATTGTTACGAGGCATTCAACATTCAGGTCGATGCGCTGATGCGCCGCATCGATGCCACAGATCCCAAATGCCTCGTGATCGGGATTTCGGGGGGGCTTGATAGCACNCATGCCCTGATCGTGGCAGCCAAGGCGATGGACCGACTTGGCCGTCCACGGACAGACATTCGCGGATATACTCTGCCAGGCTTTGCTACCTCGGATGGTACGAAGGCCAACGCCTGGCGGCTCATGGAAGCGTTCGGCATCGCGGCCGAGGAAATCGACATCCGTCCTACCGCCACGACCATGCTCGAGAACATCGGCCATGCGTTTGCCGACGGGCACCCGGTTTACGACACGACTTTCGAGAACGTGCAAGCGGGGTTGCGGACGGATTATCTCTTCCGCCTGGCCGGTCAGCATGGCGGCTGGGTGATCGGGACCGGCGATTTGAGTGAACTAGCACTGGGATGGTGCACCTATGGCGTCGGCGATCACATGAGCCATTACGGTGTTAATTCGGGCGTACCCAAAACCCTTATCCAGTACCTGATCGGCTGGACGAGCCGGACGAAGCAGTTCGACGACGGGGTTGAACAGGTGCTCGGCGATATCCTCGATACCGAAATCAGTCCGGAGCTCGTTCCTGCAGGAGAAGACGGCGAAATCCAGAGCACGCAATCGATCATCGGGCCTTACGAGCTTAACGACTTTTTCCTTCATCACATTATTCGCTGGGGCCAGAAACCCAGCCACGTCGCCTTTCTCGCGTGGCATGCCTGGAAAGACGCCGAGCAAGGTCTTTGGCCCATAGGTTTTCCCGAAGATGCGAAGAACGAATATGAACTGGCCATCATTGCAAAATGGCTGCGAAATTTTCTGAAGCGCTTTTTCGGTTTCAGTCAGTTCAAGCGAAGCGCGTTGCCTAACGGACCAAAGGTTTCCGCGGGCGGTTCGCTGAGCCCACGAGGCGATTGGCGGGCACCCAGCGATGCCGTTGCCGACATTTGGCTGGCCGAATTGGATGCTGCACTTCCAAGGGACGACGGCTGACCATGCCGGTACGAGCCTTGGTCATAATGATGCTGTGCAATGTGGTCTGGGCGCTCAACGTCGTCGTCAGCAAGGTCGCGATCGCAGACCTCGGCACGCCGCCACTATTCTATGCCTTGCTACGATCGATCATTATTGCAGTCGTGCTCATCCCGTTGCTGCGGCCGCTGCCCGACAAACTGTGGCGCGTCTTGCTGGTCGGTCTGGCGATCAGTGGCGGGTCCTTTGCGCTGCTGTTCATGGGTCTTGCCACTGCCAGCCCGTCTGCAGCGGGTGTGGTAAGCTTGACCGGTGCGCCGATGACGGTCCTGTTTGCCATCATATTTCTTGGCGAACGTATTCGGTGGCGCCGTGGGCTCGGTATCGGGCTGGCGTTCGGCGGCGTCCTGTTCGCCATGGCGGGGGACAATCAGATGGAAACGAGCACTGGCCTGCTGCTGGTCTTCATTTCCGCAGTCATCGGTGCATTGGGGTCTGTCTTCGTGAAGCGGCTCGATCTGCCTTCAATCCGGCTACAGGCGTGGGCCGCTGTCGCATCGGTGGCAGTGTTGATTCCTTTTACAGTGGCGATGGAAAGCAATCAGATCGCGGCGCTTTCCCAAGCCCCTTGGAAACTTGCTGCCTGCCTGTTCTTCGCTGCCATCATCGTATCGGTATGTGGACACACCGCATATTATCGCCTGCTGCAGGAACACGACGCCAATCTCGTGGTGCCTTTGACGCTGTTTACGCCGATCCTGACGATACTTTTCGGCGCCTGGCTGACGGGCGATGCCATTGGCGGGCGTTTGATCACAGGCGGAGCGATAGCACTCGCAGGTGTGGCCATCATTGTATTGCGGCCGAGCGAAACATTCACCCGGCGCTTTCTGGTCAGACCAAGGTTCTGATCAATCGAGCTTGTGCGTCCAGCCGTACGTGTCCGGCACGGTCCCTTTCTGGATGCCGACCAGTTTTTCACGGATCTTGTGGGTCATCTGACCCGTACCGCCGCTACCTATCGTGAATTCGCCATCCGGACCCAGAACAGTGCCGACCGGGGTTACGACTGCGGCAGTACCGCAGGCCATGGTTTCCAGTAGGCGGCCCTCAGTAGCATCTGCGCGCCATTGGTCGATGCTGTATGGTTCTTCGCGAACCTGAAGCCCTTCTTCGCGCAGGAGCTGTATCAGGCTGTCGCGCGTGATGCCGGGCAGAATGGTACCAGTTAGCGGCGGCGTAATGACACTGCCGTCGTCGAAGACGAAGAACAGGTTCATGCCACCCAGTTCCTCGATCCATTTCTTCTCGACGGCGTCGAGGAATACCACCTGATCGCAGCCGTTTTCAATACTTTCGGCTTGCGGGACCAAGGACGCGGCATAGTTTCCGCCGGTCTTCGCAGCGCCCGTGCCGCCCGGCGCCGCACGGGTGTAATTGCGGCTGACCCAGATTTTGACCGGCTTGGCGCCGCCTTTGAAGTAGGGGCCGACCGGTGAGGCGATGAGGATATATTTATACTGTCGCGCCGGCCGCACGCCGAGAAATGCCTCGGATGCGAACATGAACGGACGAAGGTAAAGCGAACCATCGGGATCACCGGGCACCCAGTCACGATCCCTAGCGACAAGCTGGCTGATCGATTCGAGAAACAGTTCTTCCGGCAATTCCGGCATTGCCATCCGCCGGGCACTTTCATTGAACCGGCGCGCATTTTGCTCCGGTCTAAAAAGGGCGAGCGAGCCATCCTCTCGCTTGTAAGCCTTCATGCCTTCGAAGATTTCCTGCGCATAATGCAGGACCGCCGCTGCGGGATCGAGGCTGATCGGTTCGCGCGGGCCGAGGGTCGCCGTGTGCCATCCACCTTTGTCAGCATCGAAATCAATCACGACCATATGATCTGTGAACAGTTTGCCGAAGCCGGGATCCTGCAATGCCTGCTGACGCGTTTCGCCGGGCACTGGGGCGGAGTGGGGAAGATGCTTGAAATCCATGGCCCGCGGGTAATGTGCGCTGCGAAATTTCGCAAGCGATCGGGTTGCGGGAGCAAAATGAGAAGGGCAGCTCCACGCCCGTAGGTGGAACTGCCCTTCGCATGGTCAGCGGCGGGAAGTGCCGCTCACGTAGCCTCTAAAGGTATCTGCTTACCAATAGTGCTCCGTGCGGAAACTTGCCGACCTCTCTGCTGAACCATGAGACATCGGATCACCTCCTTTCGCGCTGTTTAGAGCCAAAGTACCCCGTTGCCGGAGAACAAGACCGCGTTTCGCCGCTGATCTTGAGGACATATTTGAGTCTTTCGCGGGCCTAAAACAACCCTTGAAAAAAAGTTTTCCCACGTCAGAATTGTCGTTTCTGGCTCAGAACAACCATCGAGCCGTCCTTCAGCTCCTCATTCCAGTTCACTGACGTCGGCAATCGCGAAGCGAATCCCTCAGCGGCATTCCTCAATGACGTGCGATACTTCCGCCCATGGCGGCAGGTAGATTGTGGATAAGCCGGGGACTTCCACAGCGAATCGCCCCCTGGTAATCGCCATTGCGTCGAGCAACGGATCGCGCACCGAGACACTTGCCACGGTGGTCGGCTGGCCGCCATCGCCCGGCCGGACAGCCAGCGTCCGATCCGTGGTTTCGGTACGAATGGTCATCCCCGACTGGCCCTGCACCTGACCAGCGCGGGTCAGAATGATCTGATTTGCCGAACGATCGCAGCGAATGGAAAACCGAGTTTCGGACGCATTTTCGCCGTATAAGGCCATCCCGCCATTCGTATCGCCGCGATAACTCCAGTCCCCCGGAGTACGGGGCTGGTCGATCCAGTTCTCGACCGGCGGCGCCGGAGGCGGAGGTGCGGGGGGCGTAGTTTGCACTGGCGTGGGTGCAGGCGCAGGCGCCGGGGTGGAATCAGGTGCCGGAACGCAGGCGGCGATGGTAAAAGTGAGCGCCAGCGCGCCACCTAGATGGGCATAGATCGGTTTCATGCAGCAACAATGCTCGCTAAGCGCCATGTTTCCAATGCCGAAAAAGATGCGCCTTGATCAGATGCTGGTAGACCGCGGGCTCGTGGAGAGCCGTACGCGGGCCCAAGCCTTGGTAATGGCCGGTCTGGTTTTCTCCGGAGAACAGAAACTGGCGAAGCCGGGTCAGCAACTTTCCGAAGATGCACCTCTGGATGTGCGCGGACGAGATCACCCGTGGGTCAGCAGAGGCGGGATCAAGCTCGCCCATGCCATCGACCACTTCGGCTTGGATCCTGCAGGGGTCACTGCCATGGATATCGGCAGCTCAACGGGCGGGTTTACCGATGTGCTGTTACAGGGCGGCGCAGATCATGTGTTCGCTATCGATAGCGGCACAAACCAACTCGCCTGGAAACTGCGGCAGGATGCCCGCGTAACGGTGCTGGAACAGACGAGCGCGCGCATTCTGACGCCGGCGATGATCGATCGCCCGGCTACCTGGGTAGTATGCGACGCCAGTTTCATAGGGCTTTCAAAAGTGCTCGAACGGCCGCTGGAACTCGCCGAACGGGATTGCCGTTTGGTAGCGCTGATCAAACCGCAATTCGAAGTCGGGCGTGAGGAAGTCGGCAAGAAGGGCGTGGTCAGCGATCCTGCGCTCCATCTGCGCGTTTGCGAGGAGGTGCGCGAATGGGTCGAAGGGCTTGATTTCCATGTGCAGGGAATCGTCGAAAGCCCCATCACTGGCCCGGAAGGCAATGTGGAGTTCCTGATTAGCGCCTCTCGCAATTGACCTTGAGGCATGCTTCGCCCTAGGCGCTCGTGCAATCGTATTTCACGGAGAGAGCATGTCCGCCAATATTGCCGAAATGGAACGCCGCCGCGACGCCGCACATATGGGCGGGGGGCAAAAGCGTATTGATGCGCAACATGCCAAAGGCAAACTGACCGCGCGCGAGCGGCTCGAAATCCTGCTCGATGAGGGAAGCTTCGAAGAACTCGATACCTATGTAGAGCATGACTGTGTCGATTTCGGCATGCAGGATCAAAAGATCCCGGGCGACGGTGTGGTTACCGGGTCAGGCACGATCAATGGCCGGCTCGTCTATGTTTTTTCCCAGGATTTCACAGTCTTTGGTGGCTCTCTTTCCAAGCGCCATGCGGAAAAGATCTGCAAGGTCATGGACACCGCGATGAAGGTGGGCGCCCCTATTATCGGTCTCAACGATTCCGGTGGCGCGCGCATTCAGGAAGGCGTCGCTTCGCTCGGCGGTTACGCCGAGGTGTTCCAGCGCAACGTCTTGGCAAGCGGCGTGGTACCGCAAATCAGCCTCATCATGGGGCCGTGCGCGGGCGGTGCGGTTTACAGCCCCGCCATGACTGACTTCATCTTCATGGTCGAAGACAGCAGCTATATGTTCGTCACCGGACCGGATGTGGTAAAGACGGTGACAAACGAAGTGGTCACGCAGGAGGAGCTTGGCGGCGCGAAAACGCATACGACCAAGACCTCTGTCGCCGATAACAGCTTCGAAAACGACATCGAGACCCTGCTCGCAACGCGTAATTTTTTCGATTACCTCCCGCTGTCAAACCGCGAGGACGTGCCCGAGCGGCCTACCAGCGATGCCTGGGATCGCGAAGAGCCAAGCCTCGATACGCTGATCCCCGATAACGCTAATCAGCCGTATGACATGCACGAAGTCATCAGAAAGACGCTGGACGAAGGCGACTTCTTCGAGATTCAGCCTGCCCATGCAGGCAATATCATCTGCGGTTTCGGCCGGGTGGAAGGACGCACGGTGGGCGTGGTGGCGAACCAGCCGATGGTACTGGCGGGCGTGCTCGACATAAACTCGTCCAAAAAGGCTGCGCGTNTCGTTCGTTTTTGCGACGCTTTCGAAATCCCCATCCTGACTTTCGTCGACGTGCCCGGTTTTCTTCCCGGGACCAGCCAGGAGCACAACGGCATCATCAAGCATGGGGCGAAGNTGNTGTTCGCCTATGCCGAAGCGACAGTNCCCAAGATAACCGTGATCACGCGCAANGCTTACGGCGGCGCATANGACGTGATGGCATCGAAGCACCTGCGCGGTGATTTGAACTACGCNTGGCCGACNGCCGAAATCGCNGTGATGGGCGCAAAGGGTGCGGTGGAAATCATNTTCCGACAGGACCGTGACGATCCGCAAAAGATNGCCGACAAGACCCAGGAATACGAAGCCCGCTTCGCCAATCCTTTCGTGGCTGCNAGCCGNGGTTATATCGACGAAGTCATCTACCCGCACTCNACAAGGCGGCGCATCGCACTNGGTCTGCGCAAGTTACGGACAAAGCAACTCGAGAACCCGTGGAAGAAGCACGANAACATCCCGCTTTGAGGGCCTCATGAGCGATATCTGGACTCAGCTGTNTTCGCCTTTGGGCCGAATTTTCCTGATACTTCTGATNGCAGGAGCGTTCGCCTTCTTGGCNAATGTCACNTACGACTTCGGTGCGTTACTTCACGAAATATTCTGCCCCACACATGGAATGGTATTCTCATGAAACTTGGCCGTCTCAACCACATTGGCGTCGCAACGCCATCGATTGAGGAATCGATCTCCTATTATCGTGATGTCATGGGTGCNGGAAGAATACGCGATCCGTTCGAGATGGAGGAGCAGGGTGTAAAGGTCTGCTTCGTCGACACACCGGGCGAGAATGGGACTTTCGGAACGCAGATCGAATTGATCGAGCCGCTTGGTGAGGACTCGCCTATCCATGGTTTTCTCGTGAAGAATCCGGCGGGCGGGCAGCATCACCTGTGCTACGAAGTCGAGGACATCGACGAAGCGCGAAGCTGGTTCGAAGGGCTGGGCAAACGTATTCTCGGGCCTACGCGCATAGGTGCGCATGGCTCACCAATCTTCTTTCTGCATCCCAAAGACATGATGGGTCAGCTGACCGAAATCATGGAAACGCCCAAGGACGACACGCACTGGTCGAATTGACCGGCGTGTAGAGAGAGGATTACGATGCTTTTCTACGATAGCCCCAATCCGGCGCCAAATCCGCGCCGTGTGCGTATCTTCGCCGCCGAAAAGGGTATTGAACTTTCATCGAAGGAAGTGTCGATTCCCAAGCGCGAGCAGAAAGCGCCAGACTATGTGGCCAAGAACCCCAGAGGCCAAACGCCAATTCTGGAGCTCGACGANGGAACNGTGATCGCTGAAAGCGTCGCGATCATGCGGTANCTGGAAGCAGAACAGCCCGATCCGCCGCTATTTGGAACCACGGCACGTGAAATTGCCGAAATNGAAATGTGGAATCGCCGGGTNGAGATGATCCTCATGCCAGCCATTGCNGCGGTTTGGGTTCACACGCACCCNTTCACCGCGGCGCTTCCTGGCCGGAACGTCGAATGGGGAGAATCNAACCGACCACGCGTTGNAGAAGGCATGCGCTTTTTCGATGGATCGCTCGAGGGACGCGAATATCTGGCTGGGAGTGCTTTCTCTGCTGCCGACATNCTCTTGCTGACGACNGTCGATTTNGCAAAATTCATNGGTCTCGAAATGCCGAGCGAATGTGCANATCTTCTCCGGTGGCACGAACGCGTTTCCGCCCGGCCAAGCGCTTCAGCCTGAGTTCCGCACGGCGCGGCAAAGGGCTTGCGCGCCATATCGTTCGCAGCCAAGCTTGGTTGCTAAACGCAACGTTCGGGAGAGACGCGTGACCTACGAAACCATCATCGTCGAAAAGGACGGGCCGCTTACCACCATNACGCTANATCGGCCTGACCGGCTGAATGCGATGGCACCGCAGATGGCGGACGAACTCAGCGANGCTCTCTACGACTTGGGCGACAGCCGCGCNGTGCTNATCACCGGGGCNGGCAAGGGTTTTTGCTCNGGNGCCGACCTCGCAGCGCGGGGGGAGCGTAGTGCCTTGAACAGCAAGGGCGGAAGTCACCGGGCTTTGCAGAACCATTANAACCCNGCAATCAACATGGTCCTNCGCGCGCCGGTTCCGGTTATATGTGCCGTAAATGGTCCTGCGGCCGGCGTAGGATGCAGCCTNGCGCTGGCCGGCGATTTNGTACTCGCTGGGAAAAGNGCCTANTTCCTTCAGGCCTTCGTCAACATCGGCCTTGTGCCGGATGGCGGATCGACTTGGCTTCTCGCGCGCGCAATAGGTCGTGCACGCGCCACCCGCATGATGATGCTGGGCGAAAAGATCGGTGCCGATCAAGCAGAGGATTGGGGCCTGATCTACAAGGCATGCGAAGACGATGCTCTGATGGAAGAGGCGAGGGCGCTCGCCGTGAAGCTTGCCAATGGTCCCACGCTTGCCTATGCAACGATGAAGCGTAATATTGCGACCGCACTCGATGGCAGCATCACGGAAGTCCTTCTGGCCGAAGCCGAAGGCCAACGTCTGGCAGGCGCCAGCAAGGATGCGATGGAGGGCGGTATGGCCTTCCTTGAAAAGCGCAAACCGGCATTCAAGGGCGAGTAATTCGCCCGCCGGTCCTTCCCCTGTGCATACGATTGTGTTTAGGGACCCCGCATGACCGACAAGCCGACTTATGAAGACTGGAAGCCCCTCGCCGACAAGGAAGTAAAGGGGCGCGATCTGAACTGGCATACGCCCGAAGGCATCGCCGTTAAGCCGCTTTACACAAGTGCGGACACCGCCGATCTCGATCCTGGCGTCCCCGGCATCGCGCCGTTCACGCGGGGGCCCTATGCTTCGATGTATACCGGCCGCCCGTGGACCATCCGGCAGTACGCGGGCTTTTCCACCGCGGAGGAATCGAACGCCTTCTATCGCCGCAACCTCGCGGCCGGGCAGAAGGGGTTGAGCGTCGCCTTCGACCTCGCGACGCATCGTGGGTACGACAGCGATCACCCCCGCGTGGTCGGCGATGTCGGCAAGGCTGGCGTCGCGATCGACACCGTTCGTGACATGGAAATCCTCTTCGATCAGATCCCGCTCGACACAATGAGCGTGTCGATGACGATGAACGGCGCAGTGATCCCGGTTCTTGCATTCTACATCGTCGCGGCAGAGCGTCAGGGTGTCAGCCAAGACAAGCTTTCGGGGACCATCCAGAACGACATCCTCAAGGAGTTCATGGTCCGCAATACTTATATCTACCCGCCCGAACCGAGTATGCGGATCGTTTCGGACATCATCGCATACACCTCGGCCAACATGCCGAAATTCAACAGCATTTCGATCTCGGGCTATCATATGCACGAGGCTGGGGCCACGGCGGTGCAGGAACTGGCCTTCACAATCGCTGACGGCAAGGAATACGCGAAGCGTGCGATGGAAGCGGGGCTGGATATCGACGCCTTCGCACCGCGCCTGTCCTTCTTCTGGGGCATCGGCATGAACTTTTTCATGGAAGTCGCCAAGATGCGCGCGGGCCGTGCGCTTTGGCATGAAGTGATGGAAGGGTTGGGGGCGAAGTCCGAAAAGTCGAAAATGCTGCGCACGCACTGCCAGACCAGTGGCGTAAGCTTGCAGGAGCAGGATCCTTACAACAACGTCATCCGCACCACGATCGAGGCGATGGCCGCAGTTCTGGGCGGCACGCAGTCGCTGCACACGAACGCGCTCGACGAGGCGATTGCGCTGCCGACTGATTTCAGTGCCCGTATCGCGCGTAACACGCAGCTGGTGATCCAGGAAGAAAGCGGCATTACCAAGGTCGCGGATCCGCTGGGCGGTAGCTATTATGTCGAAAGCCTCACGGCCGCCCTGCTCGAGCAAGCGCGCGCGTTGCTCACGGAAGTCGAAGCAGCGGGTGGGATGACCGAATATGTCGCCAGCGGTAAGCCAAAGGCGCAGATCGAGGAAGCGGCTGCGGCCAAGCAGGCCTCCGTCGACCGGGGCGAGACCGTCATCGTCGGTGTAAACAAATATCGCCGTGACAAGGAAGACGAGATCGATACGCTCGATGTCGACAACCATGCCGTGCGTCGCAGCCAGATTGCGCGGCTGGAGAAAGTACGCGCGGATCGGGATGAATTCGCGTGCAAGGCCGCGCTCGATGCGCTCGCCAGAGGGGCGGCGCAGCGACAGGGCAATCTGCTTGGCCTGGCGGTTGAAGCGGCCCGCCACGATGCGACGCTCGGCGAAATATCCGCTGCGATGGAAGACGCCTATGGGCGCTATGACACCATGCCCAAGCCTGTGCGCGGGGTATATTCTGCGGCCTATGCTGAAGATGATCGTTATGCGCAGGTTGTCGAAGGTGTGAAGGCGGTTGAACGGCGCCTCGGGCGTGCGCCAAAGCTGATGGTTGCCAAGATGGGCCAGGATGGTCACGACCGCGGTGCTAACGTCATTGCCAGCGCCTTTGCCGACATGGGCTTCGAAGTGGTTTCGGGCCCGCTTTTCCAGACGCCCGCGGAAGCAATGGATCTTGCACTGGAAAACGATGTCGATGCCATCGGGGCCAGCAGCCTTGCCGCAGGTCACAAGACACTCATTCCCGAACTGATCGACCTGCTGAAGGAAGCTGGCCGCTCTGACATCAAGGTTATCGCAGGCGGCGTTATCCCGCAAAAGGATTACGAATTCCTCCGCGATGCCGGAGTGCAGGGTATCTATGGCCCTGGCAGCAACGTGGTCGAATGCGCGGCGGATGTGCTACGCCTGCTGGGGCACAATATGCCGCCTGCGGGCGAGGATCTGGACGAGGCGGCGGAGTGATAACCCTCAATTCGTCAATGCGAGCAACGCGAAGCAATCTGGGGCGCTGGTCTATGGATTGTGGGGCGGCCCTCCGGGCCGTCTTCGACTCTGCGGGCGGTTTCTCGCGATGACGAGGGGCGGTGGCAGAATGTGGGCTGGGCTGAGACTAACGCTCAAGCTCTCGCTCGGCTCTATCGTGGTCATGATCCTCGCGATCATTCATTTCTACGCCATCTTCTTCCTACCTGCAATCAGCGACAGGACGCTTGGAACAAACTTGGAATGGCCCACAATTGGCGTTGTGTTTGTATCCTTTCTGATTTCGACAACCTTTGCCATTAACGTGATAGTGAAGCTCAAAGTATGACCCAAATCCGCACCGACTGGACCCGCGAGGAAATCGCTGGCCTGTTCGACCTTCCTTTCACCGAGCTGCTGTTCCGCGCAGCTTCGGTTCACCGCGAGAACCACCCACCCGAACAAGTTCAGCTCTGCACGCTGCTCTCCATCAAGACCGGCGGATGCCCAGAGGATTGCGGCTATTGCTCGCAGTCGGTGAAGGCCGATAGCGGGGTCGAGGCGACCAAGTTGATGGACGTGCGCGCCGTGCTGCAATCGGCGGCGCAGGCGAAGGATGCGGGCAGCCAGCGCTTCTGCATGGGTGCGGCCTGGCGCAATCCCAAGGACCGTGACATGCCCGCCATCGTCGAGATCGTGAAGGGTGTGCGCGATATGGGTCTCGAAACCTGCATGACGCTCGGCATGCTCACGCCAAAACAGGCGGAGATGCTAAAGGAAGCGGGCCTCGACTACTACAATCATAATGTCGACACGGGGCCGGAATACTACGAGCGTGTGATATCCAGTCGCAACTATGAGGACCGCCTCGACACCCTTCAGAACGTGCGCGATGCAGGGATTAACGTGTGCAGCGGTGGGATCGTCGGCATGGGCGAAACGCGCGAGGATCGCGTCGGCTTCGTCCACACGCTCGCTACGCTCGAACGCCATCCCGAAAGCGTGCCGGTCAATGCGCTGGTCCCGGTCAAGGGTACGGTGCTGGGCGACATGCTGGCCGACACNCCNCTCGCCAANATCGACGATATCGAATTCGTCCGCACCGTTGCCGTGGCNCGCATCTGTATGCCGATGAGNATGGTNCGNCTNNNCGCCGGTCGNGAGNNCATGNNNGANGCCACCCANGCNCTNTGCTTCNTNGCNGGCGCNAACTCTATTTTNACCGGCGACAAATTGCTGACCGCGCCCAATGCCGGCGACGACAGCGACGGCGCCCTCTTCGCCAAGCTTGGTCTGACCCCGCTTTTGCAGGAAGAGCCGATGCGGACGCGCNCCGTCATGGAACCGGCTGAGTGATCTTAGCCGCTCTTTTCTTGCTGGCTCAAGCGCCTGACGCGGTGNNGGAGTGTACNGNCCCCNCTACNCAAGGGGAGATGAATGCGTGCGCCAAGCAGGAATTCGACCGTGTCGACGCTGAACTGAATGCTGTGTGGAAGAAGGTGCGCGGCTGGGCAAAAAAAGCCGACGCGAAATTGGACAGGGGTGATGGGCAATCGGGCTACGCAGAAAGCCTGCTCGCCGCCCAGCGCGCATGGTTGACCTACCGCGACACCCATTGCCGTTTGGTGAGCTTCGATGCACGCGGTGGCTCGATGCAACCGCTCCTGATTAATAACTGCCTGACTGAACTGACAGAGAATCGTACTGCTGAGCTGCGCGAACTTCTCGTCAATCAGGTTTCGGGCGAGCCCAAGACCTTACCGGAGACTTAGCGTGTTCAAGAAAATTCTAATCGCCAATCGCGGTGAAATCGCTTGCCGCGTCATCAAAACCGCGCGCCGGATGGGTATCGCAACCGTCGCCGTTTATTCCGATGCAGATGCGCGTTCGCCTTTCGTGAAAATGGCGGATGAGGCGGTGCATATCGGCCCCGCCCAAGCTTCCGAAAGCTATCTTGTCGCAGACAAGATCATTGCCGCCTGCAAGCAGACTGGCGCAGAGGCCGTACATCCGGGTTATGGCTTCCTGTCGGAACGAGCGAGTTTTGTGGAAGCGCTGGCGAAAGAAAACATCGCCTTCATCGGCCCGCCTGCCGAAGCCATTGCCGCCATGGGCGACAAAATCGAAAGCAAGAAAATCGCTGAAGAGGCGGGGGTCAACACCGTGCCCGGTTCGGGCGGGGCCATTGCCGATACGGCAGAGGCGCTCGAATGGGCGAACCGGATCGGCTATCCGGTAATGATGAAAGCCAGCGCGGGCGGCGGCGGCAAGGGCATGCGCCTCGCGTGGAACGATCAGGATGTGAAGGATGGCTTCGAAGCGACACAGCGCGAAGGACTGAACAGCTTCGGCGACGAGCGCGTCTTCATCGAGAAGTTTATCGAAGACCCGCGTCACATCGAAATCCAGATCCTCGGCGACCAGCACGGAAATGTGATCTACCTCAACGAACGTGAATGTTCGATCCAGCGCCGCCACCAGAAGGTGGTCGAAGAAGCCCCGTCGCCCTTCGTNACGCCGAAGATGCGCAAGGCCATGGGCGAACAGTGCGTCGCACTGTCCAAGGCCGTTGGTTATTACAGTGCGGGCACGGTAGAACTCATTGTTTCGGGCGCGGACAAGACGGGCGAAAGCTTTTACTTCCTCGAAATGAACACTCGCCTGCAGGTGGAACATCCCGTTACCGAGGCGATCACGGGCGTCGACCTGGTCGAGCAGATGATCCGTGTTGCCGCGGGCGAAAAGCTCGAACTGACGCAGGGTGACGTGAAGATCGACGGTTGGGCGATAGAGAACCGGGTCTATGCAGAAGATCCTTACCGCGGCTTCCTGCCATCCACCGGCCGCCTCGTGCGCTATCACCCGCCGGTAGAGCCNTGGGCGGACGATGGCTCGGAAAACGGGCGCCGCGGCGTCGACGGCGTTCGAGTGGACGACGGGGTGTTCGAAGGCGGTGAGGTCTCGATGTTCTACGACCCCATGATTGCAAAGCTGGTTACCTGGGGCGAAACGCGCGACGNCGCCGCCGATCTCCAGATTGCCGCCCTAGATGCGTTCAGGATCGAAGGCTTGGGCCACAATGTCGATTTCCTCAGCGCGATCATGCAGCATTCGCGCTTCCGCTCGGGCGAACTGACCACCGGCTTTATCGCGGAAGAATATCCCGAAGGTTTCGAAGGCGCCCCGGCCGATGATCGTTTGACGAGTGTACTCGCAGCCGTGGGCGGGGTGATCGCTACGGCGGATGCCGACCGGGCACGGCGCATCGAAGGGCAGTTGTCGGACGATCTCTATGCTCCGGGTGACTGGACCATTCGTATCGGCGAGCGCGAAGAGGGCTCGACGAGCCACGACGTACGGCTGGAGGAAAACGCGCTGACGGTCGATGGCGAGCAAGTCACGATCGAGATGCAGTATACGCCGGGCGAGCGAATGGTGGATGTGGCGTTGTTTGAAAACGGCGCGGGCGAAGATGCCGAGCCGATCCAAAGCTACACATTTCAGTTGAAGCCGACGCGTACCGGTTATGCCGTGACAACGCGCGGGGCCACGCATCATTTGCGGATCCTGCAAACACGTATCGCCCATCTCGCATCGCATATGATCGAGAAGACCCCGCCGGACCTTTCCAAGATGTTGATCTGCCCCATGCCGGGCCTGCTGGTGAAGCTGCATGTTGGCGAGGGGGATGAAGTCCAACCCGGCCAGCCGCTCGCGACAGTTGAAGCGATGAAGATGGAAAACATCCTGCGGGCCGAAAAACAGGCTACGATCGGCAAGATCAATGCCGAAGAAGGCGATAGCCTCGCCGTGGATGAAGTCATACTCGAACTGGAATAGGTCTTAGCCCGCGAAGGACTACGAGCCTTTCGCGGGTCAGATCGCCCCTATCAAAGCATCGATCTTGCTCATTTTACGAGCGGCATGGATTTTTAGGTTAACGGCCTTCCAGCAATCGCCCGACTGACCGATACTACGCTCCTTCGAGTCGCTTCTGAACGCAATTACAGGAGCATCAAATGGCACAGCGGGGCACAGGTTTTTTCGATCGCAAGGGGCAGTATTTCAAGACTCCCGAAGAAGCGACGGTGAGCGATCTTGCCGGGATTCTCGGGAAAATAGGCGATGGTGAAAGTCTCGCTCCGGGGATTGCTCACACCATCCTTCAACGGCGTAGCGAAATCGAACGATTGCTGGCCGAGCACGATTCAATGATGGCAGATTACCAGCCGATCGCTTCGNGCAGGATCATGCGGCTGGAGCCTCGGGCGGGCTAGCCAAGCTCCTCCTGCGAAAACTCCGCGCTCGCGTCACGAGAGCGCGACGTTCTCCGGTTCGGCGTCGCGCATCAGGCGCGGTGCGAGCAGTAGCTTGAACAGGAGGAAGACAGCGCCCGCTGTCGCGGCAAAGCCCATGTGCATCAGCCAGAACTGCGTGATCGGCATCGTCTCGAACCAGCCCCCGACGTAACCGACAATGGAATTTCCGGCGAAGAAGGACAGGTAATACAGGCCGATTACGGTCGCATTGATCTGCTTTGGTGCAAGGCGGGCGAACAGTGCAAGGCTCACCGGCAACATGTGCGCAAAGCCAATGGCGTTCACGATGTGAAACATGACCGGCCAGAAAAGCCCGATCTTCTCGCCCGGCGGTGTGGTGGCGGCNGCAAGATAGAGGCAGGCCATCCCGCCAATGGAGAATAACGATCCGATGATGATCTTCGTCAGTTCGTCNGGCTCCGTCCACTTGGTCTTCCACCAGCGATAGAACCCGGCGACGATGGCCAGAAAACTGACCGATACGATCGCATCCAGTGACACGAGCCAGCTGGTAGGAAGCTTCTCGCCGCCCCAGTAAAGCGCAAACTGCTGATCNCCCCATACCAGATAGGCATTGAAGATCTGATTATTCGGCACGATGGCGAGCGCGAGGACGGGGATGAGAAGAATAAGAGCTGATGTCGCAAGCCAGTCTTGCCGCGTCATGGGTTCGCGCGGTTTCTTATCCGTTTTCGCCGCAGCCTTGCCGGGAACATCGAAATGCTCCTTGGGCAGATATTTCTGACCAGCGAGATAGATTGCGAGGCCGATAAGCATGCCAATGCCCGCCGCGCCGAACCCCCAGTGCCAACCCACCTTTTCACCCAGCGTTCCAACGATAAAGGGGGAGGCGATCACACCGGCGTTGATGCCGAGATAGAAGATCTGGAATGCATCGGCCCGCCTAAGGTCGCCCGGTGAGTAAAGGCTGCCGACCTGGCTCGCGATATTGCCCTTGAACAGCCCCGAACCGACGATCAGGCAAAGCAAAGCCAGCAGGAACGTCACGTTGAATGCCATCAGGAAATGGCCCAGCGCCATGATGATCGCACCAAGCAGCACGGTACGTCTTTTTCCGAGTATTCTATCGGCGATCCAGCCGCCGAAAATGGGCGTCAGATAAACGCTCGCGGCATATGTGCCGAAGATGGCGCTGGCGAAGGGTTGGCCGTCGATCCCGCCATACAACGAGCGAAGCTGCTCGATCCCTGCAACGCTGCCGACCTCTCCCGGTTTTAGCAGGAAATTGACCATGTAGAGCACGAGCAGCGTTTGCATGCCGTAATAGGAAAACCGCTCCCACGCTTCCGTGAAGGCGAGGTAGCCAAGACCTTTGGGATGTCCGAGGAAACTGCGATCCTCGGGNTCGTACAGNCGGAGTTCGGGAGTCGCTTCGGCGACGGTCATGCGCGCATCCTCACCTGCAAGAGGCCGCCGGGATAGCGGCGCNCCCCAATTGTGTCNCGCGATTTTGAAAGTCGTTCGTAGAAAATTGCTGCGCGTTCGACACGCAGCATTGCNCCTGCTCANTGAGCTTGAAGNTGCTCGTCNAGAAAGGCNGCCACNTCCTCCAGCCGGACCTCGCGATCGAGAAATGCTGACCCGATGCCGCGCAAAAGGATGAAGGGCAGGATGCCTGCATCCATCTTCTTGTCATGCTGCATGTGATCGGCAAGATCGCCGCCGCTGCATGCCAGTTCTAGCGCGGATATTTCCGCGGGCAGGCCCGCCGCATCGACTGCATGTGTGACGCGTTCGGCGTCCTCGTTGCGCATCAGACCGCACCGCGCAGAATATCGCGCCGCCAGCACCATGCCCAGCGCCACCGCCTCTCCATGGAGAAGCTTGTCGGAAAATCCCATCTCGGCTTCCAAGGCATGGCCGAAGGTGTGGCCCAGATTGAGCAGGGCTCGTGCGCCGCTCGTCTCCCGCTCATCCTCGGCGACGATCCGCGCCTTGGCCGAAACACTTCTCGCCACGGCGCCCTCCAATGGCGCTTGCTCCATTCCCAAGACCGCATCGCCATGCTCCTCCAGCCAATCGAAAAAACTGCGATCGCCAAGGACGCCGTATTTGAGAACTTCGGCATATCCGGCGCGCATCTCGCGCTTGGGGAGGGTAGAGAGGGTTCCGAGGTCGGCAAGCACAAGGGATGGCTGGTGGAAAGCTCCAACCAGATTTTTTCCTGCAGGTGTATTGATCGCCGTTTTCCCTCCAACCGAACTATCGACCTGGGATAACAGGGTGGTCGGAAGCTGGACGAAGCCGCAGCCGCGTTTGAGAATGGCGCACGCAAAGCCAGTCAGGTCACCGACGACCCCGCCGCCCAATGCAAAGACGTGATCTCCGCGCTCGACATTTTGCGCCAGGAGCCAGTCTGTAAGACAGGCAAGGCTGTCCCAGCTTTTCGAGGCTTCGCCGGGGGCGACATCAAACCAGCGCGGTTCGATTCCTGCCAACTCTAGCGAGCGCGAGACCGCATCGCCCCAGTTCGCACGAGCATTGATATCAGCCACAATGCAGACGTGGCGCTTGCGAAGAAACGGCTCTGCTTCGGTCGCGATGCTTTGAAGCAGGCCATGGCCCACCCGAACCTCATATTCCCGGCCTGCCAGTTCGACGGGGATTATAGCCATGCGTCGATTGCCTCCAGAATGCGCTCCGCCGTTTCGGCGTGGGGTCCGTTATTGGTCAGCACATGGATCGGCGCTTCGGCATAGGCCGCGCTACGCTGATCCTTCAATTTGGCGAGTATCTCGCGGGGGTCGCCCGTCCGCAGCAGAGGGCGGTCGTTGCGCCGCGAGGTTCGCTCGACCAGCGTGTCGACATCGCAATCCAGCCACACCGCAATAGCCTGCCCCAGGATTATTCCCCGCGTCTCGGGATCGACGAATGCGCCGCCACCCGTTGCGATTACGCCGTGGGCTTCGCCCATGAGCCGTGCGATCACGCGCCGCTCGCCATCGCGGAAATAGGCTTCCCCATGTGTTTCGAAAATCTCGCTGATGGTTCGATTGGCCGCGCGTTCTATCTCTTCGTCGACATCTATGAAATCTGTGCCGAGAATGGCAGCGAGTCGGCGTCCGACCGTTGATTTGCCCACGCCCATAAGACCCACCAGCACGACCGGCCGGTCTATCCGCCGGGCAATGCCACCGATCTCGGCAGGGGTGAGGCTGATCGCATGGGTCATTGCCGCCGTGCCTAGAACTGGGCTAGGGCGCGGGCAAGGTATCAGCACTTGGAGCGGGACGCGAAAAACTTGGCTATGAGCGGCAGGAAGGTTGGCGGCGTATTGGCTGTGCTGTTCGTGGCGTTGCTGATCGCAGCGTTGATCGACGGCGGTGAGGAACCGTTACACCCCATCGAACAGACGATCGATGTGCCGGAGGCGGCACGATGAAATCGGCATGGTTGATAGGCGGCGCAGCGCTCGCGCTGACGTCGGCAATGGTCTGGGCACAGGAAGCGCCGGTCGATCTGCTGCCGCCTGGTTTCGATGATCCCGCGCCTAGCCCAAGTCCTGCCCCGGCGCCGCAGCCGAGCCGTGCACCGGCACCGACCCAAGGCAGTACCCCGCAGCCGACGGCAACCCAATCTGGAGAGATCGTCCAGCCCCTGCCGGTGGAAGCGGCGCCATCGGGCGCGAATCTGGACTTGTCGGATCTGCCAACGCTGCAGGAACTTGANGACATGTCGACCGACGAGCTCGACGAATTCCTCGGCCTNAAGCCCAAGTTCGATATTCCGCCCGCGGCCCGTCGCTCTATGGAGCGTGTAGGCGTTCTGGGTGCGGGCGAGGGCGGNCTTCCTTCGGCCTCGCTCGAAAAGCAGCCGGCGGGNCTGGTCCGGGCGGTGCTTGCCGGAACCACGCAGCCCATGGTTTCGCGCTGGGGCCATATCCTGCTTCGGCGGGCACTGGCCAGCAGGCTTGCTGCGCCCGAGGGGATGGACCCGGTCGAATTCGCGACTCTGCGGGTCAACGTGCTCAACGCGATGGGCGAATATGTGGTCGCTCGCGCTTTGGTGCAGGATATCGACACAGGCAATTATTCGCCGGCACTCACCAATGCGGCGGTGGAAGCGTATATCGGAAGTGCCGATGTCGTGGGTGCCTGCCCCGCGGTTCAACTCGTCCAGACAAATCGNGACGATACCGAATGGCAGATGCTTGCGGGGATCTGCAATGCCTATGCAGGCGAAACNACGCGGGCACAGAACGATCTTCGCCGCCTGCTGAACCGCACCCAGGACGATCGCATCGATGTACTTTTNGCNCAGCGCTTCGCNGGTGCGGCNGGGCGCGGTCGCCGCGCCGTTACCATCGAATGGGACGACATCAATTCCCTGACGCCGTGGCGGTTCACCATGGCAAACACGCTNGGCGAGACGATCCCGGATAACTTGCTCGACCGGGCCAGTCCCCAGCTTCTGAGCATTGCGGCCATCACCCCGGCACTCACGCCTGCACAGCGCGCAGCCGGTGCCGACGTTGCCGGAACGAGCGGAATTCTATCATCTGCAGCGATGGTCGATCTGTACAGCCAGCTTTACGCGCAGGACGGGGTGGCGGGCCCCGCGGCGCAGACCGCGTCTAGCCTGCGCGAAGCCTACGTCGGCACCAGCCCGGTGCAGCGCATCGGTGCGATCAGGGACATATGGTCAAGTGGTGGCGATTACTCTTACGGTCGCATGGTTCTGACCGCCTACGCTGCCGCGCGTATCCCTCCGAGCAGCGATTTCAGCGAAGACGCCGGCGGGCTCATCGCTTCCATGCTCGCTGCCGGGCTCGACAGAGATGCGGTTCGCTGGTCCGGCGAAGTCGATGGCGGAAGTCAGGCTTGGGCATTGCTTGCCCTTGCTGCGCCNAACAGTTCNACTGGNGTCAGCAGCGGNGATATCGACAGCTTTATNGATGATGATAGCTCGTCGGGGCAGCGCAAATCGCGCATGCTGGTCGCNGGGCTGGCCGGGNTGGATAAAATCGGCGAGGGCGCGCTGGATCAGTATGATGGGCGCCTCGGTGTGNATATAACGGCNGAAAGTCGCTGGACCCGCATGATTGATCAGGCTGCNGCAGTGAANAATCGCGCTCTTGTCGCCATGCTTGCGGGCCTCGGAATGCAGGGTGCAAGCTGGGATCGCATGACGGCCCGCCATCTCTATCACATCGTATCCGCCTTGCGGCGCGTGGGACTGGACGCCGAAGCCAGGATGATCGCCGCGGAGGCCGTGGCGCGCGCCTGATGTGAGCGCGATTCCCGATTTCCTCGCCATGCTTGCTGCCGAANGGGGCGCGGCGCGCAATACGATTCTNGCTTATGGCCGTGACCTNGAGCAGGCCGAGGANCTGATCGGTTCGAACCTGGACANGGCNAGTTCTGCNCAGCTCGCCAAACTCGGNGCAGNCTGGTCCGACCTTGCCCCCTCGACACTGGCGCGGAAGGTTTCGGCCTTGCGACAGTTTTTCGGCTTTCTGGTNGATGACGGGTTGCGNGATGACGATCCGACCCATNCGTTGCNGCGACCCGCGACCCGNCGTCCTCTGCCGAAGATACTGTCTCACGAAGAGGTCGAATCGCTTTTCACGGCAGCAGAAGANGCNGCGCAGNCAGATAGTCCCGCCGCCGTGCGTCTGCTGACNTTGNTGGAAATGTTGTACGGATCGGGCTTGCGGGCGACCGAGCTCGTGTCGCTACCCGTATCCGCGGTACCGCGGGATGCCCCTTTTCTTACCGTGATCGGCAAGGGTGGGCAGGCGCGGATGGTGCCCGTCAGCCACNGCGCGGACAAGGCCCTNAAGCGCTGGCTTGCCTTGCGCGATNCCAGTTCGAGATGGCTGTTNCCCTCGCGCACCGGCCACCTTTCTCGAGTGCGCCTNTTCCAGANNCTGAAGGANTTGGCCGTTCGTGCCGATCTGCCCCCCGAAAAGCTGAGTCCTCACGTNTTGCGCCATGCCTTTGCAACGCACTTGCTTGAAGGCGGGGCGGACCTTCGCGCACTGCAGACATTGTTGGGCCACTCCGATATTTCGACCACCCAAATCTATACGCATGTNGATGCTGCGCGGCTCGTCAGGCTNGTCAACGAAAGGCANCCGCTTGCACGCGGGCGTCGTTCGGACTAGCGCACGGCCATGATTTCCTACCTCGAATTCGAGAAACCCGTCGCCGAACTGGAACAGCGCATCGCAGAACTGCGCAGCGCAGCCGATGGCGACGATGTCGATATCTCTACCGAACTCCACCGTCTGGAGCAGAAGAGCGCCGATCTTTTGGCAAGCACGTACGAATCGCTCAGCCCCTGGCAAAAGACACAAGTCGCCAGGCATCCCTCGCGCCCCCATTTCCGTGACTATGTCGAACAGGCTTTCGAGGATTTCGTGCCGCTCGGGGGCGATCGTAATTATGGTGACGACGAAGCCATTCTCGGCGGCTTCGCCAAGCTCAATGGACGCAAGATCATTCTGATCGGTCATGAAAAGGGCAACGATACGGCCAGCCGCATCCGTCACAATTTCGGGATGGGCAAACCGGAAGGCTATCGCAAGGCGATACGCCTCATGGAAATGGCCGGTCGTTTCGGACTGCCAGTGGTTACGCTCGTCGATACGTCGGGCGCGTTTCCTGGGGTCGAGGCGGAAGANCGCGGGCAGGCGGAAGCTATTGCNCGCTCGACGGAGGCGTGTCTCGCCNTGCCGGTACCCATGGTGGCGGCAATTGTCGGCGAAGGCGGTTCGGGCGGCGCTGTCGCGCTAGCCAGCGCCGAACGTGTCCTGATGATGGAACATGCCGTNTACTCGGTGATCTCACCCGAAGGCTGCGCATCGATTCTCTGGCGTACTGCAGAAAAGGCGCCCGACGCGGCAGAAGCGATGAAGGTCACCGCTCAGGATCTAAAAGGTCTCGGCGTGATTGACCGCATCGTCCCCGAACCGGTGGGCGGTGCGCACCGCGATCCCGTAGTCGCTGCCACATCTCTGGGTGCCGCGATCGCTGAAGAACTGGACATGTTGAGCGGTTACGCGCCGCATGAGCTNAAGCGTCAGCGTGAAGACCGTTTCCTGGCAATAGCTGGCTGATTTGCAGTCCGAGCGGCGGGAACAAAATTCCGCTCGTTCCGGTTCTCCTACCGTCAACGAACAACAGCGCGCGGGCGGATCATGCCGTCCCGCGCGTTCGTGTAAATCGGGGAGAATTCTTCATGTTACGCAAAAAATTTATTGCGGCGTCATCCGTCAGCGCTCTCGCACTCGCCTTGTCGGGTTGTGTCGGTGCCGGAAACATTCCGAGTGCCTCGACGCCCATCACGCAGAGCGAAGCGCAAATGGGCGCCGAAGCACATCCGCAACTCCTCGCCGAATTCGGCGGTGCAATGACCGGCAGCCAAGCGCAATATGTCGAACAGGTCGGAAAAAACATCGCGGTCCATTCTGGATTGGGGAATGCGCGCGAATCGTTCACGGTGTCTCTGCTGAACAGCCCGGTGAACAATGCCTTCGCCATTCCGGGCGGTTATATTTATACCACCCGGCAGCTCGTTGCTCTCATGAACAACGAAGCAGAACTTGCCGGTGTCCTTGGGCATGAAGTCGGCCATGTGGCAGCCCGCCATTCGCAGCGCCGCCAGGCGGCCGCCCAGCAGAACTCTCTACTCGGTGCCGCAGGTGCGATCCTTTCGGGTATCCTGCTCGGCAACAGCGGCGTCGGACAACAGATCTCGCAAGGGATTCTCCAAGGCTCGCAATTGCTGACCCTGAAGTTCTCCCGCTCGCAGGAACTGGAGGCTGACGGGCTCGGAATTCGTTATCTCAATCAAGCGGGCTACGATCCACGTGCCATGGCCAGCGTTCTGCAGAGCTTGGCGCTTCAGAACGCGCTCGACGCCAGGGTCCAGGGTCGNGGGAACGCGAGCATTCCNGAATGGGCATCNACCCATCCGGACCCGGCAAGCCGTGTGCAGAGTGCCCTTGCGACAGCGCAGGCTTCTGGCGCGACAGGNGGGGTCACCAATCGNGANACCTTCCTCACGCGCATCGATGGCATNACNTATGGTGANGATCCGTCGCAGGGTGTGGTNGAAGGGCGCCAGTTCATCCATCCCGAANTGCGGCTCGCATTTACTGCGCCACAGGGCTTTTTTATGGTGAACGGCACCGACGCNGTCACCATCAACGGTCAGAGCGGACAGGCACAATTCACGATGGCGCCGTACAGCGGCAANCTCGACAATTACNTCANCAGCGTTTTTTCGCGCCTCAGCCANCAGCAACANATCCGACCACAGTCGATTCAGAAAACGACCGTCAACGGTCTTCCCGCGGCTTACGGNAGCGCGCGTGTGAATTCAGGNAATGGACAGGTCGATGTGACGGTGTTCGCCTATCAATTCGCCAATGATCGGGCTTACCATTTCCTNGCCATNACCCCGGCTGGCGGGACTTCAAGCTTCAACGAAATGTTCGGATCNATGCGGCGTATCGATGCGCAGGCAGCAGCCAATGTGATCCCGCGTGTNATCGACGTGGTAACCGTCGGCAGCGGAGATACAATCAATTCGCTGGCTAACCGGATGGCCTATAGCGACAATCAGGTTGAACGCTTCCGCGTTCTCAACGGGCTGACGTCAAACGAAGGAATCAGCGCAGGGCAGAAGGTCAAGCTCGTAGTACGCGGGCGTTAACTTTAATCGCTAAACAATGAAAGGGCGGAGAACGTACATTCTCCGCCCTGAATAATCAAATTAAGGGGCCTTCGGAGGCGTGCCAGTCATAGAGCTCGAAACCTTGGTGAACGTCGTGCTGAGGTTCGTGCCAAGGCTGCTCATGGCAGTGATTGCAGCAACTGCGATAAGCGCAGCGATCAGGCCGTATTCAATTGCGGTTGCGCCTTCTTCATTGCGGCGCAGCTTGCGGAAAAACTTCATCTGTCGTCTCCTGGTTCAGTCTTCGTACCCGGCTCGTTCCGANATCNTGGTGCGAGCAACTTGCTTCTTGCACGGCAGTGGTTGAAAAAATCCTAACTGCACGAGCATCTTTTCGCTCTCGTCAAACCCCGGTCGAAGCGAGAATGGTGTCACTGATCAAGTTCCACATTCCGATGACTTCTTGCCCGAAAGTCTGCACTGCCCCGACCATGGCGAGGAAGATAAGAGCGAGGATCAGCCCATATTCGACTGCAGTGGCACCTCGCGTGTCGCGTCCCAGATCTTTAAGGAATTCGACCATTGCCAGATGCCCCCATCCGTCTCTTGTCCAAGCTGACCGCTCGTGATTACTTTTGGTCAGGTTAAAAAAGGGTTGAGGGCAGCACCGACTTTGGAAAAAATCCCGACATGGATCTGCGTGGTCGCACTCGCGCTGCACGACGACAGAGGGCGCTGGCTCATGCATCGTCGGCCTCTCCATAAGCATCATGGCGGCCTGTGGGAGTTCCCCGGCGGCAAGGTGGAGACCGGTGAACGCCCGCGTGAGGCGCTCGTCAGGGAGATACAGGAAGAGCTGGGACTGTCGCTTGCGCCGCACGCCGTTCAGCCTGTCGCATTCGCCGAAGAGGATAAAACTGGGAGCGCGAAGCCGATTGTCATAATGCTTTACAGTTCGGCTTGGGTCGGCAGTCCGGTCGCGGCTCTCGAAGGCGGGGAAATTGCCTGGTTCAGGCCGCACGAGATCGATTTGCTGCCAAAACCCCCACTCGATATCGAACTATCTCGAAGGTTGTTCGAAAAAGGGTGATTTAGGGATTGCCAAGACTCTGGAGCCTGCCTATGTGGCGCCCTCCAAGCGCGCCCGTAGCTCAGCTGGATAGAGCACCAGACTACGAATCTGGGGGTCAGAGGTTCGAATCCTTTCGGGCGCGCCAATTTCCAAAAGCCCGCCTCCTTACCGAGGCGGGCTTTTTGATTCCCGGCTAGTCGGTCTGGTCTTCGAGCCGGTGCATGTCCTCGTCGCTGAAGCCGAAATGGTGGCCCGCCTCGTGCACGACGACATGGCGAACGAGGTCTTCCATCCTCACCCCCGTTGCACGCCATTCCGCGATCAACGGTTCGCGAAAGAGCCATATGCGCGGCGGCATCCTTCCGCTTTCCCAGATCGATCGGTCGGGCAGGGGCTCTCCCTGGTACAGTCCGGACAATTGCCAGCGATCGTCGAGATCCACGGATTCAAGCTGTTCGGGCGTCGCAAAGTCCTCGACCTCGAGAACGACGTCGCTCAGCTGACTGCGGAACTCTGCGGGAAGTCCGGCAAAGGCCGCCTCCGCCATGATCTGCATCTGCTGTCTGGAAGGGGCCGGTCGGTCATGCATGGTGATATGGATATGATTGCGCCGCAGGATCGGTTCAAGGCAGGAACCGCACTGCGTGTGACCTGTTCAGGTTTCGAAGGAGATTGATTTCATGGCTACCGCCACCGAGATTTTCGAACGACTGAAGCAGGATCACGACAAGCATAGGGAACTTCTCGACAAGCTGCTGGAAACGAGCGGCGACAGCAATGATCGTGAAACGCTGTTCGAGGAACTGACCAAGGAACTCAAATCCCATGCTGCTGCCGAAGAGCAGGCCTTGTATTCGACGATGCTCAGAAAGCCGCCGACAACGGACGAAACCCGTCATTCGGTTGCCGAACATCACGAAATAGAGGAAGCGCTGAACGATCTCGCCGCCACCGACATGTCTTCAGGTGGCTGGCTGACCAAATTCAAAACGTTCGATCATGACTATCGCCATCACATCGATGAAGAGGAAGAAGATCATTTCCCGGATTTTGCGAAATATCTCGACGATAAGGATATGGAGCACATGGAACGGGTCTTCGAGCGTCGTAAGAAAGAAGAGAAGTCGGAAGCCGAGGTGACTCCTGAGAAGAAGGAAGACGCCAAGGAATAGGGGGATCGGGGGGTTGTGAGCAAAAACGAAAAACCGGATCCGAGCCGTATCTCGCGGCTCGATCCTTCGGTCGAACCGGGCGTCTGGCGCTACGCTAAGGCATCGCGCGCCAGCGTCATCATCGATGCGGCGGATTATTTCGCCTTCATGCAGGAAGCCATGCTCGGCTCGCGCCGCCGCATCCTTCTCATCGGATGGGATTTCGATACCCGCATTCATCTCGAACGCGGGCGTCGGTGGTGGCAGCGCACCTGGAAGCGCGGCTATCCCTCTAGGCTCGGCAGTTTCATTGCCTGGCTCGCGCGGCATCGTAAACAGCTCGACATACGTCTTCTGAAATGGAGCGTCGGCGCTTTGTCCACGATCGGTCGGGCCTCGATGTGGTGGGACCTCGCTCGCTGGGTTCGCCACCGGCAAATTAGTTTCAAGTTCGATACGGCGCATCCGATCGGCTGCACCCATCACCAGAAGATCGCGGTTCTGGACAACAAGGTCGCCGTGTGCGGCGGTATCGACATGACCGACAAGCGCTGGGACACGCGCGACCACAAGGAACACGATCCGCGGCGCAAGACTCCTCGCGGAACCGATTATGGCCCGTGGCACGATGTCAGCATGATGATGGAGGGCGATGTTGCCAAGGCGTTGGCCGATCTCGGCGGGGACCGCTGGATATGCGCCGGGGGCCGTCAGTTGCCGGACGTCGAGGATGGACCGGGCAATCCCTGGCCAAATGCACTGACCGCACAGTTCGAAGATGTGGAAATCGGCATCGCCCGAACCCGCGCCGCCTATCGCGACTGGGACAAGGTCGATGAGATCGCGCAGCTCTATCTCAAGCATATCGCGGGCGCCAAACGGTTCATCTACGCCGAAAGCCAGTATTTCGCCTCGCGCGTGATCGCCGAAGCGATCATCGAGCGGCTGCAGGAAGACGATCCGCCAGAAATCGTGATCGTCCATCCGCGTCATGCCGATGGCTGGCTGGAACAGCAGGCCATGGACCATGCCCGCGCCGAGCTTGTCAGATCGATCGAGGAGGCCGACACGAAGGGCCGTTTCTCGCTCTGGTCACCCTTTAGCGGCGAAACGCCAATCTATGTTCACGCAAAGCTGATGGTCATTGACGACCAGATCCTGCGGATCGGATCGGCCAATCTCAACAATCGTTCGATGGGGCTCGATAGCGAATGCGATGTGTTCATCGATTCAACCCGTCCCGGCAACGAACATGCCGCTGATAATATTGCCGCCCTGCGCTATTCCCTCTTGGCCGAGCACTGCGGTCTGGAAGAAGCCGACATGCCCGAACTGCTAAGCCGGCACGGATCGATGATCGGGCTGATCGAAGATTCCCAAGGTAGCAAGGGGCGCACTCTGGAGCGTTATCGTCCGCCAGACCTCAACGATGTCGAAGAAACGCTGGCCCGCAGCGCCTTGCTCGATCCTGAAGACCCGGACGACATGTTCGAGCCATTTGCAAAGGGCGGTCTTTTCCGCAAGGGGAGCAGGCTTTCGCGGTTTCGCGACAAGGTCAGGAGGTACAGGGGAAAGTGAGTAGCCTAGTTGGACCCGACGAGGACGATCCGCGCGCAAAGCCGCCGGTGCCCGAGCATGTCCAGGATGCCATCCGCACTCTTATCGAGTGGACCGGAGACGATCCCTCTCGCGAAGGCCTGCTCGATACACCCAAGCGTGTGGCGAGGGCATGGAAAGAATATTGCGTCGGCTACGAAGAAGACCCGGCGCAGCACCTAGGCCGCGTGTTCGAGGAAGTGGGCGGTTACAACGAAATCGTCCTGCTCAAGGACATTCCGTTTCAGTCGCACTGCGAACATCACATGGCCCCGATCATCGGCAAGGCCGCCATTGCGTATCTGCCCAACGATCGGGTGGTCGGCATTTCGAAGCTTGCGCGTGTCCTTCACGGTTTCGCGCGCCGGCTTCAGGTGCAGGAACGCCTCACGGCCGAAGTCGCGGACTGCATCTGGGATAATCTTCAGCCTCAGGGTGTCGCCGTGGTCATCGATGCGCAGCACAGCTGCATGACCGCACGCGGNGTNCGNACNCCNGGCGTNGGNATGGTNACCAGCCGNATGATGGGNACNTTNCTNGACGACCACCGCAGCCGCGAAGAAGTGCTCAAGCTCATGGGNTATGGGTAGCGATNGGCGGGTGGCCCCTTACCGCTAAGCGTCTTTAAACTTGCCGATTGCATGGAGATCCGGCTGACGCCGGTGATCTATTCGGCTTCTGCGATGACCAGACGCAAGGGACCCTCATAAAAGGGTCGGCTCCGCCAGTGTCCGTATTGCTTATCCCACTGACCACTCGCCAGATCTTGCGACAACCTGTCGACGAACTGCTGAACGACGGATTGTGGCACGAGGCTCCAACTCGAACATGCGAGCCGGGCACCTTCTTCTAGGAAAGCTTCCGGTCGGCCGTAATAAGCTTCGTTGAACCCGTCGGCGCATTCCAGCGGGATAGGTACTGGCTCCACCGTAACGGTCCCGCCAAGAGCCGCCTCGATGCGCTTTAGCGGAGGGAAACGGCGTGCTTCGATCTCGCGGACCTGTGGGATGTAGTCGCTTAGCCAGTAATCCATCATCATTGCAGGATCGCACACCAAAAGGACGACCGGACCCCGAGTGACCCGGCGCATTTCCGCAAGACCTTTTTCCAGATTGGACCACTGATGCACTGTCACGGACGCCATTGACGCATCGAAGCTGTCGTCTTCAAACGGGAGGCTCTCTGCCACCGCGTCGATGGCAACTGCCAGATGGGACGGCCTCTGGGCCCTCATGGCTGCCGACGGTTCTACTGCCGTTACATCGCAATCCGTCGGCTCGTAGGAACCGGCGCCTGCGCCGACATTCAATACCGTCTGCGCACCGCCAAGGGCACGGCGTATCTGCAATGCAATTGCGGGCTCGGGCCGACGGTAGTGACTATAAGTCCCCCCGATCCTTCCGTAGTCGACATCGCCCGCACTGCCATCTGATAGTCTTGCCTGCCTCATGACCTCTCCCGTTCTTCCGCTGCGACATGTAAAAGCTCTGCTGAAATAATGAAGCCAGCAGGTGACGGCGCCGATGATGGTTCCTCGTCTGAAACGACTTTCCTACAGGATCGATATCTGCTCCAGACTGGACGATGCCCAAACGACCTGCCCATAAAGCCCGCCGTCGTCCGCCATTCTTCCATCCCGCCATGCCAAGGACGCGCACCGACGGCTGGAGCGTTTCGCGCCAATGCGAATTCCTGGTGCAGCTATATGTCGCTGGTTCGGTCGGCATTGCGGCACAGCGCGTGCGAATGACACGGGCTTCTGCCTATCGGCTCCGCGATCGGACTGATGGTGCTGGGTTCGCTTTTGCCTGGGACCATGTGCTCACGCCGCCAGGTACGGGGCACATGGTGCGCCCGAAACCGGATTGGCGGAAAGTGACAAATGAAGAGCTGATCTGCCGCGCGGAAGAGGGGCTGGTCCAGCCGGTCGTCTATCGCGGAGCAATGGTCGGTATTCGCTGGAAACCCGACATTTCCGCGGCGTTGCGACTGATGCGGAGGTCGGCGGGGGCGCCTATACGCAAAAGGGCGAGACCGTCGGTCCCGCCCTTTCAAGAGTTTTTAAAACAGCCCCGGTCGGTGTAAACCGGATGCCGTCGATGGACCTAGAGTTGGCCGAGCATATGTTCGGCGCTCGAAACCGAGAAGTCGCCGGGTTGTTCGACATTGAGCTGCGTCACGACGCCGTCGTCGACGACCATCGAATAGCGCTGCCCGCGTTTGCCCAGGCCGAAGCCGGAACCGTCCATGGTCAGTCCGACCGCTTCGGCGAAATCGCCGTTGCCGTCCGCCAGCATGGTGATGTCGTTCGAACCGGAAGCATTGTTCCAAGCACCCATGACGAAGGCATCGTTAACCGCTGTCGCAACGATTTCATCGACGCCCTTCGACTTCAGCTCGTCGGCCTTTTCGACATAGCCCGGCAGATGGCGCGCCGAGCAAGTTGGCGTGAATGCTCCGGGGACCGAGAAGAGGGCGACTTTCTTGCCCTTGAAATACTCAGCCGCATTGACCTGTTCAGGGCCGTTCTCGGTCGCTTTGACCAGGGTTACATCGGGCAGTTTGTCGCCCACCGAAATCGTCATGTTGGAAACTCCGTCTGTCCCATCCTTGGCGCGAGGTAGGACCGTGGCCCGTGCGGCGCAAGTTCTGCCGTATAGTAAATCGGGCCTGCGCTGCGACGGGGGGCGCAGCATTGCCCTCGCGGCGGCAAGTGGCTAGGGGCGGGGCCAACAGAACGACCGGGATTTTCTTTGCGGTCGCCAATTCTAAAGCCGAGGATTTTTTCGTGACCGATTTTACCGATTACGTCGTCAAGGACATTGCACTGGCCGAATATGGCCGCGCCGAAATCGCCATTGCCGAAACCGAAATGCCGGGGCTTATGGCCCTGCGCGAAGAATATGCGCAAAAGCCGCTCAAGGGCGCGCGCATCACCGGCTCGCTGCACATGACCATCCAGACGGCCGTCCTGATCGAAACGCTCGTGGCGCTGGGCGCAGATGTGCGCTGGGCGACCTGCAACATCTATTCGACGCAGGATCACGCTGCCGCAGCCATTGCCGCACAGGACATTCCGGTCTTCGCGATCAAGGGTGAAAGCCTGGCGGATTACTGGGACTATGTCGGCAAGATCTTCGATTGGTCCACCGATGAAGACCAGGATCAGACTGCCAACATCATCCTCGACGATGGCGGCGATGCGACCATGTTCGCGCTGTGGGGTGCCCGCATCGAGGCAGGCGAGGAACTTCCCGAGCCGCAGAACGCCGAAGAAATCGAATTCCAGCGCGCGCTCAAAGCCTTCGTTGCTGCCAAGCCAGGCTACCTGACCAATTCGGTCAAGAACATCGTCGGCGTGTCGGAAGAAACGACCACGGGCGTTCACCGTCTCTATCACCTTGCCAAGCAGGGCAAGCTGCCGTTCCCGGCCATCAATGTGAACGACAGCGTGACCAAGTCGAAGTTCGACAACCTTTATGGCTGCCGCGAATCGCTGGTTGATGCGATCCGCCGCGCCACCGACGTCATGCTTTCAGGCAAGGTTGCCTGCGTTGCTGGCTTCGGCGATGTCGGCAAGGGCTCGGCCCAGTCCCTCCGCAATGGCGGTGCACGTGTCCTCGTTACCGAAATCGATCCGATCTGCGCACTGCAGGCGGCGATGGACGGCTTCGAAGTCGTCACGATGGAAGAAGCGGTGAAGGTCGCCGACATCTTCTGCACGGCCACAGGCAACGAGCATGTGATCACCGCCGAACACATGAAGGCGATGAAGAACATGGCAATCGTGTGCAACATCGGCCACTTCGATAGCGAAATCCAGATTTCGGCGCTCGACAATTACGAGTGGAACGAACTCAAGCCGGGCACCGATCTCGTGAAGTTCCCCGACGGCAAGGAAATCATCGTCCTTGGCAAGGGTCGCCTCGTGAACCTCGCTTGCGCGACTGGCCACCCGAGCTTCGTGATGAGCTTCAGCTTCACCAATCAGACGCTGGCCCAGATCGAATTGTGGACCAAGGGCGAAGACTACAAGAACGACGTCTATGTGCTGCCCAAGCATCTCGACGAAAAGGTCGCCGCGCTCCACCTCGACAAGCTCGGGGTGAAGCTCACCCAGCTCAGCCAGAAGCAGGCGGATTACATCGGCGTCCCGGTCGAAGGGCCGTTCAAGCCGGAACATTACCGCTACTGATTGTCGCAACTGGCGGAAATACCGTCGCATGAACGCGCGCGGGGGCATTGCACTCCCGCGCGCGTCCGCATAGCTGGCGGGTAATGGATACTTCTCCCGCACTGCTGGCCATTATCGGCCTCCTGCTGGCCTTATGGACCGCAGGCGCCGTCTGGGTGATGTTGCGCGCGACCGGGCGCGAACAGAAATCCGTGGCCAGCCGCAAGGCGGCGCAGCGCCTTTCCCGCATGATCGAGGAAGGCCCCGCCATCCCCATGCTGGTGCGGGCCGATGGACGGATCGAGGCGCCGGACCGGCTGGCTCGCTGGATCGGTCTCGAAAAGGTGCCCGACTACCTCAGCGAACTGGCAGGCGCCGACGGCCGCGGGTTGAGCGAAGATCAGGTCGAAGAACTCACCCGCTATGTCCGCCGTACCCAGAAAACGGCCCGGCCGTTCCGGATGGCCATCACCGTATCGCCGGGGTCGGGCAAGTCGCTCGCGATGCAGGGCTCCCTGGCCGATTCGGCTGTGTCGCCCGGGGGCGCAGCCCTGATCTGGGTATTCGACTTCAGCGAGAGCGAAGCCGAGTTGACCCAGCTGCGCGAGGAAGCAGCGCGTGCCCGGGAAGATTTCGGCGCACTCGTGGGCCTGATCGAAGCTGCCCCTATGCCGATGTGGTTCCGCGGTGCGGATATGCATCTGCGGCTCGTGAACAAGGCCTATGTCGCTGCAGTCGGTGCGGAAAGCGCCGATCAGGTCGTCGCCGACCAGATCGACCTCGTTGAAACGGTGAACGGCAGAACCGCAGCGCAAGTCGCGCAGCAGGCAGCCGATCGCCGGCAACCGATCGAACGGATCGTGAGCGCCACGATCGACAGGGCGCGTCGCACAATGCGTGTCACCGATCTCCCCCTCGTGGGCGAAGGCATAGCCGGCTACGCGGTCGATATCGAGGAAATGGAAGAGCAGGCACGCGAGTTTCGCGCCTTCCGCGAAGCCCAGCGCTCGATGCTCGACCAGCTTTCCATTGGCGTGGCCCAATTCGATTCGGCGCATCGCATGACATTTGCGAACCAGCCGTTTCACCGCGTGTTTTCTCTGCCGCCCGGTGTGGTGAATGACCGGACGACATTCCAGCACATGCTGCTGATCGCCCGCGAGAATGGCCGCATCCCCGAAGTGCGCGATTTTCCGGCTTGGCGAAACGAACTCGCCGAATGGTTCCAGCACGACGAGCCGCATGAGGAAGCCTGGTCGCTATCCGACAGCACTCATCTTCGGATCGTCGCCCAGCCGCTGCCGGATGGCGGTCTCGTGATGATTGCCGAAGACCGGACGGAGCAGCTGGCCCTGTCGGCAACGCGCGATACCTTGCTGCGCACCAGAACCGCCACCTTCGACAGCCTGTTCGAAGCGCTCGCGGTTTTCGCTCCGGACGGACATCTGGAATTGTGGAACCGCGGGTTCCCCGGCGCCTGGGGTATCGATCCGGAAGCCCTGGATGGCCATCCACAAGCCGAAGACCTTTTGAATGCCGTCGCCAAGAATCTGTCCGACCCATCGGCTATTTCGCGCATCAACCAGGTGATCCGCGCCGCAACGCTGGATCGCAAGAAAAGCGATGGCCGGGTCGAACTGGCCGATGGGCGAACGCTCGATTTTACCGGTGTACCGCTTCCCGACGGCAATGGCATGCTCACTGTCCTCGATGTCACCGCCTCGCGTCAGGCCGAAGAGGCCCTGCGTGAACGCAACCGTGCGCTCGAAGAGGCAGATGCAGTGATGACCCGCTTCCTCGCCAATATGAGCTATGAATTCCGCACACCGCTGACGTCGATCGGTGGATTTGCCGAATTGCTGACAAGCGGCATCGCCGGAGATCTGACCCCGACGGCGAAGGAATATGCGCAAGCGATCTCGCTTTCCGTCGGCAAACTCACCGAACAGGTGGAGAATGTCCTCGACCTGTCGCAGTCAGAAGCGGGCTTGATGCCGCTGCGCAAGACCAAGCTCGAACTGATGCCGTTTGTCACCCAGATCGTGCGCAAACAGGAAGACCGGATCCTCGAAGGCGGATTGACGCTCGACCTGCGGGGCGACCCCGGCAAGACGATTACTGCGGATCCGCAACAATTGCGCCGGGCCATCTCCCAGCTTCTCGACAATGCGATCAACGGGACACCGCGCGGCGGTCGTATCCTCATCGATATCGGCCGCAAGCGCGGCGAGACCAAAATCGTTATTTCCGACAACGGCCGCGGGATGAGCCAGCACGAACTTGCGCGCGCGCTGGAGGGCATCCGCATGTCGGCGGATGGAAAGGGTATCGAGCGTCGCCATGGGCTCGGAATTCCACTCGCTCGCCAGCTTGTCGAAGCGCACGGCGGAACGCTGGAAATCCACAGCCGGAAGAACGGCGGTACAACCGCCTCGATCACGCTCCCATGACCGTCCAGCTACCAGACTTGGCGGCAATGGAGGCTTTCGGGAGAAAAATTGCCGGGAAGATCGAGCCGGGTGATGTCGTGGCCCTGTCAGGCACGCTTGGCACCGGAAAGACAACGCTTGCCCGCGCCATCATTGCTGCGCTCGGCTATGAAGGCGAAGTGCCGTCACCCACTTACACCATCATCGAAACCTATGATGGACTGCGCGTCCCTCTCGTTCATGCCGATTTCTACCGATTGAACCATCCGTCGGAAGTCGAAGAGCTAGGCCTCGACGACTATCGCGACGGAGCAGTGTTGATTGCCGAATGGCCCGATCACGCCGGTGGGTTTGCGCATGAGGCAGGATGCCTTTCTATCGCGCTCGAAAAAGTGGGTGAGGGGCGCGAAGCCGTTGTAACGTCCGGCGCATCTTGGCAAAGCCGCTGGCCATGAGTGACGCTCTGCCTGAAGGCATCCATAACTTCCTTGGCAACACCGAGTGGGAAGGGGCAGAGATTGCCCCGCTTGTCGGCGATGCCAGCTTCCGCCGTTATTTTCGTCTGCGCATGGGCGGCAAGACCGCAATGCTCATGCATGCTCCGCCACCGCACGAAGATCCGAAGCCCTTTCTCCAGGTGGCGCACTGGCTCGAGGCGAATAGCATGCGCGCGCCGCATATTCTTGCGGAGAGCGCGCCCGAAGGGTGGGTGTTGACCGAAGATTTCGGCGATCAGCGAATGCGCGAGTGGATCGATGAGCATCCAAAGGATGAACGTGACATCTACGCGAAAGCCATCGAAACCCTTGCCCAGTTGCATCGCCTGCCTCCCGGACCGTTCCCGCCGTACGATATGGCGGTGTATCAGCGGGAGGTTGACCTGTTCGTCGAATGGTACTGTCCGGCCATGGGGCTGGTCGTCGATGCGCCGAGCTGGGCCGCAGCGTGGGAGGAAGCACTCGCCCCCTTGATGAAGCGCCAGAACCCCGGCGTTACGGTTTTGCGCGATTATCATGCGGAGAACATCATGCTGCTCGAGCCAGAGGAACTGGCAGGCGAACAGGGGCTGATCGATTTCCAGGATGCGCTGGTCGGGCACCGGGCCTACGATCTCGTCAGCTTGCTGCAGGATGCCCGGCGTGACGTTTCTCCGGCGCTCGAGGAAGAAATGCTCGGTCGCTATCGCGCAGCAGCCGATCCGGGCGAGCATTTCGAAGCGGATTACGCACGCCTCGGGGCTCAAAGGAATGCCAAGATTGTCGGCATTTTCACACGACTGTGGAAGCGTGACGGCAAGGCCCGGTACCTCGCCATGATTCCCCGCGTGTGGGAGGCAATGGAGCGCGATCTGGCACATGATGCAATGACGCCGGTGGCCGAATGGTTCGCCCGCAACGTACCGCAGGAAATCCGTGATACGTTCGGCGGTGAAATCCAGTGACGGCATTGGTCACCGACACGGCGATGTTGATGGCCGCGGGCCTCGGCAAGCGGATGCGCCCATTGACCGCATCCACGCCCAAGCCCTTGGTCCGGGTCGCCGGAAGACCGCTGATCGACCGGGCGCTTGACCGGTTGGAAGAAGCCGGCGTCTCGCGCGCTGTGGTCAATGTCCACTACCTTGCCGATGCCATCGAAGCGCATATTGCGTCGCGCAAAGCGCCGAGCATCACCTTCTCGGATGAACGCGATGCACTGCTCGAAACCGGNGGCGGCATGGTGAAGGCGTGCGATGCGGGAATGCTTCCCGACCCTTTCTTCGCCTGCAACGCGGACAGCATCTGGCTGGATGGGCCGCGCAATGCCTTCGCCGATCTCTCCACTGCCTGGGATCCGGAGCACATGGATGCGCTTCTGCTCGTCGTCACGCATGCAAGGGCGCATAACTTTGACGGAACGGGCGATTTCTACATGGATGGTGCAGGGCGGCTCAAGCGCAAGCTGCCCGGCCGCATTGCGCCCTTCATCTATACGGGCATCCAGCTCGTTTCGCATCGCCTGTTGCGCGATGCACCAGACGGCAAGTTCTCGACCAATGTTCTGTGGAACAGAGCCATTGAAGAGGGCCGCCTCTATGGCCTGGCATTCACTGGCCACTGGTATGAAGTCGGCACCCCAAACCATATTCGCCCAACGGAAGATGCATTGACCGGTGGCTGAGCGGGTTCGGCCGAAGGTCTATTCGATCGCCGCCCACCGCGGCTTCGCCGATGCGCTGGTTGCTGGGCTGGTGCCTCGATACTCTGGACCGGAATTCGGCCTCGCACGCCTGGCACTCCTGCTGCCGAGCAGCCGCGCGCGCCGCACCGTTTCCGAAGCCTTCATCCGTCACGCGGGAGAGCAGGGCAATCCGGGTTTGTTGATGCCGCGCATGGCGGTTGTCGGCGACCTGGATCTCGATGAAGCGTTGGGACCGCTGCTCGATCCGCTCGGTGCGGACATTCCAGCGGCCGTTGATCCGCAGCGTCGCCTGTTCGCCTTGGCGGACCTGATCGCCGGGATCATGGGGGAAAACGCCCCCACAGGCGCCACTTTGCTTCGTCTCGCAAGAGAAACCGGCGCGACGATGGACAGGCTTCTGGTCGAAGGAATTGGCCCGGAAGAGCTTGTCGGAGATGCAGTGCTTGACCTCTTCGGATCTTTGTCCGGCCATTGGCAGGACAGCCTGCGGGTGTTTGCGACTGTACAGGCGAAATGGCTTGGCCGCTTGCAGGAATGGAACAGACTGGATGCGGCTGCGCGCCGGAATCGACTGTTCGACTTCGCAGCCGAAAGCTGGAAAAGATCGCCTCCCGGCACGCCCATTGTGGCAGCTGGTGTGACGAGCGCGGCACCTTCGCTGGCGCGGCTGCTGCGCGTTGTGGCCGATCTGGACGAAGGGGCAGTCATTCTGCCCGATTTCGATCTTACGATGCCGGCCGATGTGTGGGACGAGCTGGGCCGCGCAGGCGCCGCGCCCGAACCAGGAGACACTCCATTCGCGCGCGATGATGCGGTTTCGCACCCACAATACCATTTGAAGCTGTTGCTCAACCGGATGGGCGTGGCTCGGGAAGAGGTCCAACCTTGGCACCGCAAAGGCCTCGCCGCGTCTCCGCCGGAACGCAGTCATGCCATCGGCTCGCTCTTCCTTCCTCCCGAGGCCAGCAAGACCTGGATCGAGCTNCCCGNGGAAAAGCGCCGTTTGGCAGGNGTGCGGATTATGCAGGCTGCAACGCCCGAAGAAGANGCGCAGGCTGTCGCATTGCTCGTGCGCGAAGCGCTGGATGATGCCGAAAAGCGCGTGGCCGTGGTGACGCCAGATCGGCCGCTCGCTCGGCGGGTCGTCCATCACCTCGCCCGCTGGAATATTCTTGCAGACGATTCTGCCGGACGCCCGCTTGCGCAAACTGCAGCAGGCCGTGCATTTCTCCTCACTGCCGAGGTCATGGCCGAAAATGCCAAAGCGGTGCCCTTGATGGCTCTGCTTGGTCACCCACTTGCCGATGGCGGGATGGAACGCGGAACATGGCTTCGGCACCTTCGGACAGTCGAGCGCGAACTGCGCGGTCCGAGGCTGGAAACCGGTCTTCGGCCAATCCGTGCTGTCGTGGAAAAGCTGGTGCCCACCCATAAGCAGTTGGGGGATTGGTGGCAGCTAACCGAGGCGGCGATCGCTCCCTTGCTGGAATATCAACCTGACCAGACCGCACGATTGAGCGATCTGATCGATACGATTGCCATGGCTGCCGAGAATTTGTGCGGCGAGAAACTCTGGGCGAAGGAAGATGGCCGGAGTCTAGCGCAGTTCGTCGAGGATTTTCGTCTCCACGCCCGGGAGGCGCAATTCGAAATTCGTCCTCGCGACGTCGCTCGCGTGCTGGTGGATGCAATGGAACCGGTGGCCGTTCGCCCGCCTTATGGCGGTCATGCGCGGGTACAGGTGCTCGGATTGCTCGAAGCGCGCATGAATCGTGCGGATATCGTGATCTGTGCAGGTCTTAACGAAGGTGTATGGCCGGGGCGTGGCAGCGTCGACGCGCTTCTGGCGCCGCCGGTATTGCGGGCACTGGGTGTTCCCGGTGCGGATTTTCGGATCGGCCTTTCGGCGCACGATCTCGCCGGTGCGCTTGGTGCTCCTGAAGTCGTGCTCAGCCGTTCGGCGCGGGATGAAAGCGGGCCGACGATACCTTCGCGGTTTCTTCTGCGCGTTCAGGCGTTGCTTGGCGATCTGCTGCCGAAACATACGGACACACGCGCCATCGATCTGGCCCGGGCCATGGTCCGCACGCCCGAAGCGCCCGTATATCCGCGGCCTCGTCCAATGCCGAATGCGGATCAGCGGCTGGTCGATATTTCGGCGACTGCGCTCGATCGGCTGCGCGGTGATCCGTACCAGTTTTTCGCGGGCAAGATCATGCAGTTGCAAGCGCTCGACGGGCTGGACGCGCCGCCGAGTCCCGCATGGCAGGGTGAGGTCGCGCATCAGATCCTCGAGGAATGGCACAAAGCCGACCCCAAACCGCCAATCGTCGAGATAATGAAGCGAGTGTTCGAGGAGCGAAACGTCCACCCGCTTATGCGCGGTCTGTGGCAACCACGCCTAGAACGCGCTCTCGAATGGGTCGAACATGAAGTCGCTGGTTACGGCGATCGCGAGGTTGTCGCTGTCGAAGCGTGGGGCGAAATGCATGTTGACGGTGTGCGAATTCACGGAAAGATCGACCGGCTTGACCGGTATGCCGATGGGACGCTGGCTATCGTCGATTACAAGACCGGCTCGCCGCCTTCGTCGAAGATGGTCGAACAGGGATACGCCCTCCAGCTCGGACTGCTCGGAATGATGGCGGAGCGGGATGGCTTCAAGGCGGCATCGGGCGAAGCGACCGCGTTCGAATACTGGTCGCTCGCCAAGGCCAAGACCGATGGCAACCCGTTCGGCTTCGGATACGTAGAGACACCGCTCAAGGTCGGAAGCAAAAGGAGCGGCCTGCCACCGGAAGATTTCCTGCCGACAACCGCAGCCTATCTGGATGGTGCGATTGCGGCCTGGATCAAGGGCGATGAGCCCTTCACCGCGCGGCTCAATCCCGATTATCCGGGTTACGATACCTATGACCAGCTTATGCGGCTGGACGAGTGGCTCCCGCATATGGACGTGGAAGGGGACGACGCGTGAGCGGCCAGGTTTATCCGCTCGTCGGTCATCAGCGCGACGCGGTCGATCCGCGGGAGAGCGTGTGGCTCTCCGCCAGCGCAGGTACTGGCAAGACGCAGGTGCTCTCTGCGCGGGTCCTTCGTCTGTTGCTCGAACCGGGCGCTGATCCTTCGCAAATCCTGTGTCTGACCTTCACCAAGGCGGGGGCTGCCGAAATGGCGGTTCGCGTGAATGAAGTCCTGGCGCGGTGGGTTCGCCTGCCGGATGAAGTGCTGGCCGAGGAACTGGCCAATCTAGGCTCGCCGACCGATCCGGAAACCCGTTCCCGCGCGCGGTCGCTGTTTGCACGGGTTCTCGACTGTCCCGGTGGCGGGCTGAGGATCGATACCATCCATGCCTTCGCCCAGTATCTGCTCGCAGCGTTTCCCAATGAAGCGCAAATCCTGCCCGGCAGCCAGCCGATGGAAGATCGTGACCGGGACCTCTTGAGCCTCGATGTTCTCGCTGAACTCCTCGAAAGCGGCGAACCGATCGTGCGCGAGGCGGTGGCAGAGATGAGCCGCCGCAAGGGGGCGGATGCCGTACGCGGCTGGCTGATGAAATGCGCTGGGTATCTCGACACATGGTATCAGCCCGACTGGCAGGGCGATCTCACTGCGCCGGTGCGCCGGATCCTAGACATTCCATTCGATGCTGGAGCAGATTGGGTCGCTGAAGCCTGCACCGACGGTGAGTTTCCTGTCAGCGCTCTTCTAGCTTGCAGTCGCATCAACGCGGAGTGGAATACCGCCACTGGCCTGAAGAGCGCCGATTTCGCCGCGGGATGGCTGGCCGCGAGTCCCGCTGCCCGTCTTGCCGAACTTGATGGCTTCTTCGGCACTTTGCTTACGCAGAAAGGCGAGCCGAAGAGCTTGGCCAATCTCGAAAAGATCGATCCCGCGTATGGCGGATATATAGCCGATGTCGTGGACGGTATTGCCTCAGTCGCGCAGCGTCGTGCGCTGCTTGACCTCGCCGATTTTCTTGTGCCCCAACTCACGGCTGGCCGCGCATTTGCTTTCGAGTGGGAGGCGGCCAAGGCGCGCGAAGGGCTTGTCGATTTCGACGATCTTATTGCCCGTGCCGCCAACCTGCTTTCTAACACGGCAATGGCTGACTGGATCCGCTACAAGCTGGATCGCAGTTTCGACCATATCCTCGTCGATGAAGCGCAAGATACCAATCGGGCGCANTGGCAGATCATTGAGGCTTTGACCGACGATTTCTTCAGCGGCGAGGGCGCGCGTGGAAATGCGGTGCGCACGATTTTCACCGTTGGCGATTTCAAACAGGCAATCTTCGGTTTCCAGGGCACCAGCCCGAAGAATTTCAGGGACGCCCGGGATCGTTTCGCCGAAAGCATGCGGAAAACAGCGGACGCGGCTGCCGACCTGCGAGGAGGGCCGTATCCGCGCTATCTGCGGGAATACGGGCTCGGTCAAAGCTTCCGTACCGCAGACAATGTTCTCGATTTTGTCGACAGTGCCATTGCCGCGATCGGNAGCGAAGGACTGGGTCTCGATAGNGACGCAGAAGAGCACGAAGGTCAATCCCGTCCNGGCATGGTNACNCTCTGGAACCTGATCCACGCCGATAGCGGCATGGAAGAAGGCGAGGTCGACGAAGGCTGGTTGGGNCGTCACGATCGTAAATTGGCCGACCGTATAGCGCAGCAGGTTCGGCACTGGATGGATTCGGGCTTTCCCTTGGTGAAAGATCGACGCAAGGATGGTGCNCCTCGGCGGGCTGGNCCGGGGGATGTCATGGTNCTCGTGCGCAAACGNCGCGATCTGGCNTCGCTCATAGTAGCGCGNCTTCACCGNCGGGGCGTACCCGTCGCAGGCGTGGANAGATTGCGANTGGGAAATCCGCTCGCCGTCAAGGATCTGATGGCANCCATCCGGTTTGCGGCACAGCCGCTTGACGACCTGACCCTCGCATGTGTGCTCGTATCCCCGCTGATCGGCTGGTCTCAGGACGAACTGCTCGANTANGGCTATCGCGCCAAGAATGTCCGCCTGTGGGAACACCTGCGTAANAGCGAAGCGCCTCGCGTNGGGGAAACCATGGCAATNCTGCGCGANATNCTNCGNCGGGCGGANTTCGACACNCCNCAGCAATTGCTTCACTGGATCTTGATCGGCCCGATGGATGGGCGCCGGAAGCTTGTCGCGCGNCTGGGGCGTGAAGCGAACGATCCGATCGATGAATTGCTCAATGCGGCCAACGCCTACGCTGCAAGTCATATCGCGAGCCTGCAGGGCTTTATCCAATGGTTCGACGCTGGCGAGGGCGAAATCAAGCGAGACGCAGGCGAGGGCGGCGATCAGGTTCGCGTCATGACGGTGCATGGTTCGAAAGGGCTCCAGGCCCCCGTCGTTGTACTCGCCGATGCGGCAATAGGCCCGGACGGCGCGCGCGATCTCGAGCTGGAGGAAACGCCGCTGGGACACGTCGAGCCGCGGCGTATTCCCTTGCCGGGGTTGAACAAGGACCAGAAAGTCGGCCGGTTGCAAGTCGCGGAAGAGCGCGCTGCTGCCGCCGAAATGGAAGAACACTGGCGTCTGCTTTACGTNGCNATGACGAGGGCNGAGGAAGCGCTATTTATCGGAGGGTCGCTCGGTCCCCGCGACGTGAANCGTGGCCAGGCGCACGAAGATAGCTGGTACGCACGNCTGAAGCCTCTCTTCGGCAATGAGCCGCTNGCCGATGATNTGTGGGGTTCGCGTTGGGAATGGGGCGAACTGACGAANGAAGCCCCNNTCGAAAGCGTATCGGCNGCAGAGCCCNTCACCGCACTTCCTGCATGGGCAGTANATCCNGTCGGGCCGGAACCGCGTCCNCCCCGGCCACTTGCCCCNTCGGGTCTTGGTGAGGTGGAGGGAAGCGATCCGCCCCTGCCGCCAACACATGCAGCCGACGCCGCCCGCAGGGGCACGCTGATCCATGCGCTTCTCGAACGATTGCCGCTTGTGGGCGAAGACGATCGCAACGCGCGCGGATTATCCTGGCTCGCGCGGCAAACGTCCGATCTCGATGAGCATGAACGTGCGGACATTCTCGAGCGGGCACTGACGGTATTGGGAGATCCGCAATTTGCACCGGTCTTCGGGCCGCAGGCTCTTGCCGAAATCCCCCTTGCTGCCGAAGTGAACGGGCAGGTGGTGATGGGGACCGCCGACCGGCTCCTCATCACCCCCGAAAAGGTAACGGTCGTCGACTTCAAAACGGCGAGGCGTCCGCCCCTATCGGTCGATGCCATTCCCGACAGCACGATGAAGCAGATGGCTGCATATGCGGCGGCGCTGGAGGTGATATACCCCGGCCGCCAGATCGAGGCCGCCGTTCTCTATACCCAGACACCGCAGCTCTTCGCCTTGCCCGGCGAAAGACTTGCCGCTTACAAGAGCGCGTTTGCGGCTCCGCAGGAAAGTTTTGTGCTGCCGCCAGTTGAGTAAATACATGCGCAGCCCACATTGGGTGCCGACGAAATGTAGGAGATTTCCAATGGCCACCACCGCCGTTACCGACGCCAGTTTCAAGTCGGACGTCCTCGAAAGCGAGAAGCCCGTGCTCGTGGACTTCTGGGCCGACTGGTGCGGACCGTGCAAGATGATCGCACCTGCCCTCGAAGANCTGAGCGAAGAACTGGGCGACAAGGTGACGATCGCGAAGATGGACATCATGGAAAATCCCGATGTTCCGGGTTCCATGGGCGTGCAGTCGATCCCTTATCTTGTCTTGTTCAAGAATGGCGAGCCNGCTGCGCAGATGCGCGGTGCCGCCCCGAAAGGCCAGCTAAAGCAATGGCTTGAGGGCGAACTTTAGTCCAATNTAGAATATAGTTCGGCNAGCTCGTCCCACAGGGTCGGGCTTGCTGCACCCAGCAGGCCCGTTCGGCCCACCTCGTCCACGCGATAGGGTGAGCCGTCGGGCCTNGCCGCTTTTCCGCCAGCTTCGTTCAGCCACAGAACGCCGGCAGCGTGATCCCAGGCAAGCGTGCGCTCGAAGATCGATACGTCGTTCACGCCGAGNGCGAGACGAGGATANTGCTCCGCCGCGCAATAGGGAATGTCGACCAGATCGTACATCGGNGCGATGTGCCGCCTGGTCGCATCCCGCCGCGCATCGTCCATGAAAACAAGCGAAATGGCAGCTANCGGCGGGGTCTGGCCCGTCGGACGAGCNACNACCGTTTCNCCATTCACGCTNGCACCTTTNCCCGCGTGCGCAACGCAGAAGCGGCCCGTGAGGCAGTCNAAAATCCAGCCCGACCGGGCCACGCCCCCTTCTGCGCGGGCGATGATGATGCCGAAGGGCGGTTTGCCNGCGGCGAAATTGCGTGTGCCGTCAATCGGATCGACGATCCAGCATGGCCGATCNAGCCGATCGAGTATCGACGGGTCCGCATGCGCCGTCTCTTCGCCCACGAATGCGAGAGTTCCGTCGATAGCGGATAGCCCCTCGCGAAGCAGCGCTTCGCTATCCTTGTCCGCGATCGTAACGGGGTCGTTGCCGCCCTTGTCTTCCACATCGCCGGTCGCAAGGTTCTGGTAACGCGGCAGGATCGCCTGCTCCGTCACGCGTTGCATCAAGGCGAGGATCGCCTCGTTAAGCGCCCGATCTTCGGAGGTGAGCGGAAGCGTCACGAACGATAATCCGCGTTTATCGAAATATATCCGTGCGTCAGGTCGCAGGTCCAGACGGTCGCGCGGCCATCGCCCACACCGAGATCCACATCGATGCGAATATCCTGACCCTCGAGATGCCTGGCAACCGGTGCTTCGTCATANTCTGCGAGCGGCTGGCCNTCCTTNGCTGCCCAAGTGCCGCCAAAGCCGATCGAAAGCCNGTCGCGATCGGCAGGCTCACCAGCCTTGCCGACGGCCATAACGACCCGGCCCCAGTTCGCGTCACCCCCCGCAACGGCCGTCTTCACCAGCGGCGAGTTCGCTATGGCGAGGCCGACATGGCGAGCGCTGGCGGCGTCGGCAGCGCCGGTCACCGCTATCTCGATGAACTTTTGTGCACCTTCTCCGTCGCGCACGACCAGATGCGCCAAATCGCGGCAGATACCTAGAAGGGCGGCGTAAAACGCATCCGCCCCATCGTCATCCCAGGACGAGAGTGCCGGATTGCCAGCCTTTCCGGTGGCAAACAGGAGAACCGTNTCGCTGGTGGAGGTATCGCCATCGACGGTGATGCAGGAGAACGTNGCCTCATTTGCCTTGGACANCATTTCCTGAAGAAAAGCCGGATCGACAGCGGCGTCCGTGAAGACATAGCCGAGCATCGTCGCCATGTCCGGCGCGATCATGCCGCTGCCCTTGATGAAGCCGGCGAGTTCCACGCGGNTTTNGGCGAGCATGGCGGAAGCGGAGGCACCCTTGGTGAACGTATCGGTCGTGCCAATGGCGCTGGCCGCATCTTCCCAGCCGCATGGCGCTGCAACCAGTGCCGCTTCGATCCCTGCCTGGGCTTTGTCCTTGGGCAGGGGCACACCGATCACGCCGGTGGACGACACGAACACCTCGCTCGGATCGCAATCGAGTGCAGAGGCGACCTGCGCCATGATCTGTTCCACCGCCTCGCGTCCACGATAGCCGGTGAAGGCGTTGGAATTGCCGGCGTTGACGATAAGCGCCCGGGCCCGGCCCAGCCTCGCTTGTTCCCGACCGAGTTCGACCTCGCTAGAAGCGCAGGCGCTGCGCGTGAAGACCCCCGCCACGGCAGTGCCGTGGCAAAGCTCGACATAGGTCAGGTCGCACCTGTCCCACGCCTTGTATCGCGCGCGGGCGATACGCAGCGTTACACCGTCGATCTGCGGCATGTCGGGGAAAGGGCGGGCGAGGGGAGAGCGTTCGAGATCCATGAACCATGCCGAATAGGCGCAGAGGCGCGTCGGGTAAACGGTCAACCGGGGTGGACGTGCGCGGCGACACGCCCTATCTGAACGATGCAATGCTTCGTCGCCTGATTACCCTGCTTGCGATCCTGTCCGGCCTTACTGCTGCCGGCGCGCCTGCGCATGCGGTTGTTTACGATGCGGCATCCGGGGTTGAACTGGCGGCGAAGGCGGAAAAAACCTGCAAAGGCGATGCCTGCAGGTGCGCCGATGCCGATCGCCAGACCTTCGATCTGCCCCGGGAAAAGAAGCCCAGCAAGCCGGCGACCGTCATCACGGTTTTCATTCCGACTGTGCAAATGGGTATCGACCGCGCCTGCGAATAGGCTGCCGGTTCAGTTCCAGATTTCCGTTCGGCACGAGCAGCGTGCGCGGACGTTCACCCCATAGAATTCATCCGGAAGGCTCAGGGCCCCTCACATGTTCAATACGCTCATGAAATCGATGTTCGGTTCGTCGAACGAACGTTACGTCAAATCACTTGGTAAAATCGTCGCACAGATCAATGCGCTCGAACCGCAATTGCAGGCGCTTTCCGACGAGGAACTTGCCGCCCAGACCGACAAGTTCCGTGGCCAGCTGGCCGATGGCAAGACGCTGGACGATATTCTTCCCGAAGCCTTCGCCACCGTACGCGAGGCGTCGGTCCGGGTGCTGGGCATGCGGCACTTCGACGTGCAGATGGTGGGCGGTATCGTCCTCCATCGAGGCGAAATTTCGGAAATGCGCACCGGTGAAGGCAAGACGCTGGTCGCGACACTGGCGACCTATCTGAACGCGATCGAGGGCAAGGGCGTGCACGTCGTNACCGTGAACGATTACCTCGCCGCGCNCGACGCGGAATGGATGGGCCGCCTNCACCGCTTCCTCGGCCTGACGGTGGGCGTGATCGTGCCCAATCTTGCCGAACCGCAGCGCCGCGATGCGTATAATTCCGACATTACCTATTCGACGAATAACGAACTGGGTTTCGATTACCTGCGCGACAATATGAAACACGAGCGCGGCCAGATGGTGCAGCGTCCGTTCAATTACGCGATCATCGACGAGGTGGACTCCATCCTCATCGACGAGGCGCGTACGCCGCTGATCATTTCCGGGCCGACCGAGGACAAGTCCGACCTCTACATCTCGATCGACGAGGTGGTGAAGACCTTCCCCGAAGACTGGTACGAGAAGGACGAGAAGCAGCGCAGCATCCAGCTGACCGAAGAAGGCACCGAAGAGGTCGAGAAGCTGCTGATCGAAAAGGGCCTGCTGGAGTCGGAAAATCTCTACGACGTGGAGAACACGCAGGTCGTGCACCACCTCGACCAGGCCCTGCGCGCCGTGCACATGTTCAAGAAGGACATCGATTACATCGTCAAGGACGACAAGGTCGTCATCATCGACGAGTTTACCGGCCGCATGATGGACGGTCGCCGCTGGTCGAACGGCCTGCACCAGGCGGTGGAGGCCAAGGAGGGCGTGAAGATCGAGCCTGAGAACCAGACGCTCGCTTCTATCACCTTCCAGAACTACTTCCGCATGTATCCCAAGCTGTCGGGTATGACCGGTACCGCAGCCACCGAAGCTGCCGAATTCTGGGACATCTACAAGATGAACGTGGTCGAGATACCGACCAATGTTCCCGTCGCCCGCATCGATGAGGACGACGAATTCTACAAGAACACGCAGGACAAGTTCAAAGCCATCGCCAAGGCGATCGCCGAGAAGAATGCCATCGGACAGCCGGTGCTGGTCGGCACGGTGTCGATCGAAAAGTCGGAAATGCTCAGCGAATTCCTGCGGCAGGAAGGCGTTGATCACGAAGTTCTCAACGCGCGCCAGCACGAGCGCGAAGCGCATATCGTGGCGCAGGCAGGGCGCATCGGTGCCGTGACCATTGCGACCAACATGGC
>FUFK010043396.1_pt1 | contig 92635 bp, 97 predicted proteins | sample 1021851 | NCBI WGS metagenome assembly FUFK01 (sample SAMEA51879418, study PRJEB19060) | metagenome
CGTGGCAAAGGAAAAGTTTGAACGTAACAAACCGCACGTAAACGTAGGCACCATCGGTCACGTTGACCATGGTAAAACCACGCTGACCGCCGCCCTGACGCGGGTCTGTTTCGAGACCTGGGGCACCGGTTCCGCGAGCGCGTTCGATTCCATCGATAACGCCCCGGAAGAGCGTGAGCGCGGTATTACCATCGCGACCTCCCACGTTGAGTACGACTCTCCGAAGCGTCACTACGCGCACGTTGACTGCCCGGGTCACGCCGACTACGTGAAGAACATGATCACCGGCGCGGCGCAGATGGACGGCGCGATCCTGGTGGTGAGCGCGGCCGACGGCCCGATGCCGCAGACCCGCGAGCACATCCTGCTGTCCCGTCAGGTTGGCGTTCCGTTCATCGTTGTGTTCCTGAACAAAGCGGACATGGTGGACGACGAAGAGCTGCTCGAGCTGGTTGAGATGGAAATCCGCGAGCTGCTGAGCGACTACGACTTCCCGGGTGACGACACCCCGATCATCACCGGTTCCGCGCTGAAGGCGCTGGAAGGTGACACCAGCGACATCGGCATGCCGGCGGTAGCCAAGCTGGTTGAGTGCCTGGACGAGTACATCCCGGAGCCGGAGCGCGCCGTGGACCAGCCGTTCCTGATGCCGATCGAGGACGTGTTCTCCATCTCCGGCCGCGGTACCGTGGTAACCGGTCGTGTGGAGCGCGGTATCATCAAGGTGGGTGACGAGATGGAAATCGTGGGTATCAAGGATACCATGAAGACCACCTGCACCGGCGTTGAGATGTTCCGCAAGCTGCTCGACGAAGGTCGTGCCGGCGAGAACGTGGGCGTGCTGCTGCGCGGCACCAAGCGTGACGAAGTAGAGCGTGGCCAGGTGCTGGCGAAGCCGGGCTCCATCACCCCGCACACCAAGTTCGAGGGTGAGGTGTACGTGCTGAGCAAGGACGAGGGCGGCCGTCACACCCCGTTCTTCAACGGCTACCGTCCGCAGTTCTACTTCCGGACCACCGACGTGACCGGCGCTTGCCAGCTGCCGGAAGGCACCGAGATGGTGATGCCGGGCGATAACGTGCAGATGAGCGTTGAGCTGATCGCGCCGATCGCCATGGAAGAAGGCCTGCGCTTCGCGGTCCGTGAAGGCGGCCGCACCGTTGGCGCCGGCGTGGTGTCCAAGATCATCGAGTAAAGGGTAAATAAAAAGGTCGGGGCTCTTGCCCTGGCCTTTTTTTATCCCTATAATTTGCGCCCTCTTAACCGGTAAACGAAACACCGGCTAAAGAGCGCGATCAACCGGGGCATCGTTCCCGGGCTTGTTTTGACACCCACCACCTTCCGGACGGACAGGTTGGGCGGGCTTTTTGCCATCTAAAGAATGGTACGAAACAGTCTGGAGTTTGTTAGCTATGGCTAACCAAAGAATCCGCATCCGTCTCAAGGCCTTTGATCATCGTCTCATTGATCAGTCCGCCCAGGAGATCGTGGATACGGCAAAACGGACGGGTGCGCAGGTACAGGGTCCAATCCCTCTGCCGACGCGTAAAGAACGGTTTACTGTGCTGATCTCTCCGCATGTGAATAAAGATGCGCGTGATCAGTACGAGATCCGCACCCACAAGCGGCTGGTCGACATCGTTGAGCCCACGGATAAAACCGTGGATGCGCTCATGAAGCTCGACCTGGCGGCTGGTGTGGACGTGCAGATTAGCCTGGGATAACTGGCCTGAGATTGCTCAGACCGACAACTACGGGCGGTTCAACCGCGACAGGTTGTGAAGAGGTAGACAATGGCGATTGGTGTAATCGGTCGGAAGTGCGGGATGACCCGGGTGTTCACTGAGGAAGGTATCAGTGTTCCGGTGACCGTCATTGAGGTGACCCCGAATCGGGTGAGTCAGGTCAAGACCGAAGAAACAGATGGCTACGAAGCCGTGCAAGTGACGGTGGGCGAGCGCCGGGCCAGCCGGGTGACCAAGCCGCAGGCCGGTCACTTCGCGAAAGCCGGTGTTGAAGCCGGCCGCAGCGCGGGCGAGTTCCGCGGCGAAGTGGGCGAACTGCAGGCAGGCTCCGAGATCACTCTGGAAGTGTTCGAGGCAGGTCAGTCCGTGGACGTGACCGGCACTTCCAAGGGTAAGGGCTTCGCGGGCACCGTGAAGCGTTGGAATTTCCGTACTCAGGACGCTACCCACGGCAACTCCTTGTCACACCGTGCACCGGGTTCCATTGGTCAGAACCAGACCCCGGGCCGAGTGTTCAAAGGCAAGAAGATGTCTGGTCATCTGGGTGCCGAGCGCGTAACGGTTCAGAACCTTGAAATCGTGCGTGTGGATGCGGAAAAGAATCTGTTGCTGGTAAAGGGTGCCATCCCCGGTGCGGCCGGTGGTGATGTTATCGTGCGCCCGGCAGTGAAGGCGAAGGCCTGAAAGAGGAATAGAGGATGAATCTCAATACTGCCTCTGGAGGTACCGTAACCGTTTCTGAAGTCGCCTTCGGCAAAGACTTCAACGAGCCTCTGGTTCATCAGGTTGTGACCGCGTTTCTGGCCGGTGCCCGTCAGGGTTCCAAGGCTCAGAAGAATCGCGCGGCGGTAAGCGGTGGTGGCCGTAAGCCCTGGCGTCAGAAAGGTACTGGCCGGGCCCGTGCCGGCACTATCCGCAGCCCGCTGTGGCGTGGCGGCGGCAAGACGTTTGCCGCGGAGCCCCGCGATTTTTCCCAGAAGGTGAATCGCAAGATGTACCGCGGCGCGTTGCGTTGCATTTTTTCCGAGCTGGTACGTCAGGAGCGTTTGGTGGTGGTCGACGAGTTCAATATCGACTCACCGAAAACCAAGCAGGTGGCATCCAAGCTAAAGGATCTGGAATTGAGCAGTGTGCTGATCGTGACCAGCGAGGTGGATGAAAATCTCTACCTGGCGGCACGCAACCTGCCCAAAGTGGATATTCGCGACGCCAGTGGCGTGGATCCGGTCAGGTCTCATCGCCTTCGAGAAGGTGCTGGTGACGGTTCCGGCTCTGAAGCAGCTTGAGGAGGCGCTGGCATGAACAAAGAGCGCATTTTTAACGTACTTCTCGCGCCGCACGTTTCGGAGAAAGCCACGCTGGTGGCCGATCAGGGCAACGCCTTCGTTTTCAAGGTGGCGAAAGACGCCAACAAACTTGAAATCAAGAAGGCCGTGGAAGCGCTGTTCGACGTGAAAGTGGAGTCCGTGCGGACTCTCAGCGTCAAAGGCAAGCAGAAATTCTTCGGGCGTGTCGCCGGTAAGCGCGCGGGCTGGAAGAAGGCTTATGTGTCTCTGGCTGAAGGCCAGGACATCGACTTCCTGGGCGCAGAGTAAGGTAAGGGAGTAAGTAATCATGGCGATTGTTAAAGCTAAGCCGACTTCCCCGGGCCGCCGCTTTGTGGTCAAGGTGGTTAATGAGGATCTGCACAAAGGTGCGCCTTATGAGCCGCTGCTGGAAGCGAAGAGTAAAAGTGGCGGTCGTAACAACAACGGCCGCATCACCACCCGCCATAAAGGCGGTGGTCACAAGCAAAAGTATCGTCGTGTCGACTTTCGTCGTGACAAGGACGGTGTTGCCGGTGTGATCGAGCGTCTTGAGTATGACCCCAACCGGTCCGCTCATATCGCCCTGATCAAATATCTGGACGGTGAGCGTCGCTATATTCTGGCGCCGCGCGGCCTGAAAGCCGGTGATCGTGTCCAGTCCGGTGAAGACGCGCCGATCAAGGCGGGTAACGCTCTGCCGCTGCGCAACATTCCGCTGGGCTCCACGGTTCATAACGTGGAAATGAAGCCCGGTAAGGGTGGCCAGCTGGCCCGCTCCGCCGGCACCGCGATTCAGGTGCTGGCAAAGGATGGTGGCTATGTCACCCTGCGTCTCCGCTCCGGCGAGATGCGCAAGGTGAGCGCCGAGTGCAAGGCCACCATCGGTGAAGTTGCCAACAGCGAGCACAGTCTGCGCTCGCTGGGTAAGGCTGGCGCCAAGCGCTGGCGGGGTGTTCGCCCGACCGTACGTGGTGTGGCGATGAACCCGGTGGATCACCCGCATGGTGGTGGTGAAGGTCGCACTTCCGGCGGTCGTCACCCGGTAACCCCCTGGGGTGTACCTACCAAGGGCCACAAAACGCGTACAAACAAGCGCACCTCCAAGATGATTGTGCGTGACCGTCGTAAGTAAGGGATAGAGAGAGGTTCAGGCTGTGCCACGTTCACTGAAGAAAGGTCCGTTTCTGGATCACCACCTTTTGAAGAAGGTGGAAGAAGCGGTGGAAGCCGGCTCCCGTAAGCCGATCAAAACCTGGTCCCGTCGCTCCATGATCATCCCGGAGATGGTGGGCTTGACCATCGCGGTGCATAACGGCCGTCAGCATGTTCCGGTATTGATCACCGAGCACATGGTGGGCCACAAGTTGGGCGAATTCGCCCTGACCCGCACATACCGCGGGCACATCGTGGACAAGAAGGCTAAGCGATAAGGTGACAGCCATGGCGACTGAAGTTACTGAAGTTGCAGCCCGTCTGCGGGGCGCAAGAATTTCGGCTCAAAAAGCCCGCCTTGTGGCCGACCAGATCAGAGGTCTGGAGGTGGAGAAGGCGCTGAATGTTCTGGCCTTTAGCCCCAAGAAGGCGGCCCGGATTGTAAAGAAAGTGCTGGAGTCCGCGATTGCTAACGCGGAAAACAACGACGGCGCTGACGTGGATGAGCTGAAAGTTTCCACAGTGTTTGTGGACGAGGGCATGACGATGAAGCGTATTCGACCGCGCGCCAAGGGCCGCGCCGATCGCATCCTCAAGCGCACTTGTCACATCACTGTAAAAGTCTCAGAAGGTCAGGAGTAACCAGATGGGTCAGAAAGTTCATCCGATCGGTATTCGCCTGGGCATCGTCAAGGAGCATAACTCGCTCTGGTATGCCGGGCAGAAAACCTATTCCGACTGCCTGGTTTCCGACCTGCAGGTGCGTGAATATCTGTTCAAGCGCCTGAAGAATGCCTCGGTGAGCCGTATCAAGATCGAGCGTCCGTCAGAAAACGTGCGCATTACGATCTCCACGGCGCGTCCGGGTATTGTGATCGGTAAGAAAGGCGAGGACGTCGAGCGTCTGCGTCGCGACGTGGCCGCCAAGATGGGCGTTCCGGTGCACATCAACATCGAAGAGGTGCGCAAGCCGGATCTCGACGCCCGCCTGGTGGCCGACAACGTCGCCGGTCAGTTGGAGCGTCGGGTAATGTTCCGCCGTGCCATGAAGCGCGCGGTGCAGAACGCCATGAAGTCCGGCGCCGAAGGTATTCGGATTCAATTGTCCGGACGCCTGGGTGGTGCCGAGATCGCACGTACCGAGTGGTATCGCGAAGGCCGGGTGCCGCTGCACACGCTGCGTGCGGACATCGATTATGCCAGCGTTCGCGCCGAAACCACTTACGGCACCATTGGCGTAAAGGTCTGGATCTTCCGTGGCGAAGTGCTTGGTGGCATGGAGCAGATTCAGGAAGAGCAGAAGCAACAGCAGTCCAAGGGCGCCAAGAAGCGCGGCCGCGGTTAAAGGGTAACGAACGATGTTGCAGCCGAAGCGTACCAAATTCCGGAAAGTTCATAAGGGCCGTAACCGCGGCCTGGCACAGCGGGGCAGCAAGGTGTCTTTCGGCACCGTGGGCCTGCAGGCTACCGGTCGTGGCCGCATTACCGCCCGCCAGATCGAAGCAGCCCGTCGTGCCATGACCCGGCACATCAAGCGGGGCGGCAAAATCTGGATCCGTGTGTTCCCGGATAAGCCGATTACTCAGAAGCCGCTCGAAGTCCGGATGGGTAAAGGTAAGGGTAACGTGGAGTACTGGGTGGCTCAGATTCAGCCGGGCCGCATGCTCTACGAAATGGAAGGTGTTTCAGAGGACGTAGCGCGCGAAGCGTTCCGCCTCGCCGCGGCCAAGCTGCCGATCAGCACCCGCGTAGTGACTCGGACGGTGATGTAAGCCATGAAAGCGAGCGAACTGAGAGAAAAGAGTGTCGAAGAGCTGAACAACCAGCAGCTCGAGTTGCTTGAAGAGCAGTTTAAGCAGCGTATGAAACTGGCATCCGGGCAGCTTTCACAAACCCATCAGCTTGGGAAGGTTCGCCGTGATATTGCACGGGTGAAAACCATTCTGAGAGAGAAGCAGGGTAACTAGGCATGGCAGAAGCGAAAGAGATACTGCGCCGGACCGCTACTGGCAAGGTCATTTCCAACAAGGGTGAGAAAACGATCACCGTGTTGGTGGAGCGCCGGGTGCAGCACCCGATTTACGGCAAGATCATCAAGCGGTCAACCAAGTTGATGGCGCATGATGAAGAGAATCAGTGCAACGAAGGCGACCTGGTCACTATTGAAGAGTGCCGCCCGTTGTCCAAGCGTAAAACCTGGATGCTGGTAAACGTGGTGGAGCAGACCAACAAGGTCTGACCAAGGTTGCTGTGGCTGCCTGCAGGGCAGGAGTTGGAGAGAGTAAGCGATGATTCAGACCGAAACGATGCTCGAAGTCGCCGATAACAGCGGCGCCCGTCGAGTGCAGTGCATCAAGGTGCTGGGTGGCTCCCACCGCCGCTATGCAGGCATTGGTGACGTCATCAAGGTCACAGTAAAGGAAGCAATTCCGCGCGGCCGCGTTAAGAAGGGTGATGTGATGACCGCTGTTGTGGTCCGCACCCGCCGCGGTGTGCGCCGCCCGGACGGCTCCGTGATTCGTTTTGATGAAAACGCCGCGGTGCTGTTGGGCAACAACAAGGCGCCGGTAGGTACCCGGATCTTTGGACCGGTGACCCGTGAACTGCGTACCGAGCAGTTCATGAAAATCATCTCCCTGGCACCGGAAGTTCTTTAAAGGCGGGTGAACGTAATGCTCAAGATCAAGCGTGATGATGAAGTCATCGTAATCGCGGGCAAGGATAAAGGTAAGCGCGGCAAGGTTCAGCGCGTGTTGCCGAACGGCCGTCTGATCGTGGCCGGGGTGAACGTGGTCAAGAAACACGTACGCGCCAATCCGAACCGTGGTATTCAGGGCGGCATCGTCGAACAGGAAGCGGGTATCGACGCTTCCAATGTGGCCATCTGGAACCCCAAGGCCGAGAAAGCGGACCGTGTTGGCTTCCGTTTCGAGGATGGCGATAAGGTGCGTTTCTTCAAGTCTAGCGGCGAAACGCTGGACGCGTGAGGACAGGTGGACCATGAGTGATCTGAAAAAGGTTTACAACGAACAGATCGTGGCAAAGCTCAAAGAAGAGCTGGGTTACGACAATGTCATGGAAGTGCCGAAAATCACCAAGATCACCCTCAACATGGGTGTCGGTGAAGCGGCAGCGGACCGTAAGGCCATCGAAGGTGCCCTGTCCGACATGACCGCGATTGCCGGCCAGAAGCCGCTGATCACCAAGGCGCGTAAGTCCGTGGCGGGTTTCAAGATCCGTGAAGGCTGGCCGATCGGCTGCAAGGTGACCCTGCGCAATCGCCGTATGTACGAATTCCTGGACCGCCTGGTGGCGGTGGCGATTCCCCGGATGCGCGACTTCCGTGGTTTGAATCCCAAGTCATTCGACGGCCGGGGCAATTATTCCATGGGGCTGCGCGAGCAGATCGTGTTCCCCGAAGTGGATTTCGACAAGGTCGACAAGCTGCGTGGTATGGACATCACCATCACCACCACGGCGAAAACCGACGACGAAGCACGCGCGCTGTTGCGCGCCTTCAACTTCCCGCTGAAGGGCTGAGGATTTGTCATGGCAAAGGTCTCTATGAAAAATCGGGAGGCGAAGCGCGCCAAGCTGGTTCAGCGTTACGCCGCCAAGCGTGAGGCGCTGAAAGCGATCGTTAACGATCCCAACGCCGAACCCGAAGCAAAATGGGACGCGCAACTGCAGCTCCAGAAGCTGCCGCGCGATTCCTCTCCGGTGCGCCAGCGTAATCGCTGCCGGATTACCGGTCGTCCGCACGGCTACTACCGGAAGTTCGGTTTGAGCCGTATCAAGCTGCGCGAAGCAGCGATGCGCGGCGACGTCCCCGGTCTGGTTAAGGCCAGCTGGTAAGCAAGCCAAGATATAGGCATGAGTAGCGGAGCGATTGCGGCATGAGCATGCAAGATACCCTGGCGGATATGTTTACTCGTATCCGTAACGCGCAGATGGCCCGGAAAGCCAAGGTGGAGATTCCTTCTTCCACGGCTAAGCAGGCCATTGCCAAGGTACTGAAGGAAGAAGGTTACATCGAAGGCTTCTCGGTGGCCGGCGACAAGAAGCCCGTGCTGACCGTGGACCTTCGGTATTTCGAGGGCAGTCCGGTAATCGAAAAGATTTCCCGTGTCAGCCGCCCCGGTCTGCGTGTCTACAAAAACGCCGGCCAGATTCCCAAGGTCAAGGGCGGCCTTGGTGTGATGATCGTGTCCACCAACCAGGGCATTCTTTCCGATCGCGCAGCGCGCCAGGCTAATGTAGGCGGCGAGCTGATCTGCGAAGTGTCCTAACGGTAGCGGTGTAGACGGGTTTAGGTGCAGCAATGTCTAGAGTAGCGAAGAATCCGGTTAAGTTGCCCAGCGGCGTCGAGCTGAAAATCGACGGTCGCAAGGTGTCCGTAAAGGGCAGCAAAGGCAACCTGGAACATGAAGTGCACGAGCAGGTGGACGTGTCGTTTGAAGACGGTATCTTCACCGTCAAGCCGCGCGAGGAGTCCCAGGAGTCCTGGGCGCTGGCCGGTACCACCCGCGCGGTGGTGAACAACATGGTCACCGGCGTCTCCGAGGGCTTCGAGCGCAAGCTGGTCCTCAACGGCGTGGGTTATCGCGCCCAGGCTCAGGGCAAGACCCTGAACCTGACGCTGGGTTTCTCCCATCCGGTGGCCTATCAGCTGCCCGATGGCATCACCATCGAAACCCCGACCCAGACCGAAATTGTTGTCAAGGGCATTGATAAGCAGCTGGTTGGTCAGGTTGCCGCCAATGTCCGGGCCTTCCGTCCGCCCGAGCCCTACAAAGGCAAGGGGGTGCGCTATGCTGATGAGCAGGTGCGCCGTAAGGAAGCCAAGAAGAAATAATTGTTGAGACTAGAGCCATGATGGACAAGAAACTTGCACGTCTGCGCAGGGCCAAACGTACTCGCCTTAACATCCGCGAGTCCGGCCAGATCCGTCTGTCCGTACATCGCACCCCGCGCCACATCTACGCGCAGATCACCAGCGCGGCTGGTGACCGGGTTCTGGTTACGGCGAGTACCGTCGAGAAGGACCTGCGCGACGCGGCCACCGGCAATGCCGATGCCGCATCGAAAGTAGGCGAACTGATTGCGAAGCGCGCCAAAGAGGCGGGCATCGAGCGTGTAGCCTTTGATCGTTCCGGATTCCGTTATCACGGTCGGGTCAAGGCGTTGGCGGATGCCGCGCGCGAAAACGGGCTTGAATTCTAAGGGTGCTTGGTTATGGCGAAAGTTGATCCCAACGAAGGTCTCCAGGAGAAGCTGGTTCAGGTGAACCGGGTTGCCAAGGTAGTAAAAGGCGGCCGCATCTTCGGTTTCACTGCGTTGACTGTAGTGGGCGACGGCAAAGGTAAGGTAGGCTTCGGCCGCGGCAAGGCGCGTGAAGTGCCCGCCGCCATCCAGAAGGCGCTGGAAGCCGCCCGCCGCAACATGATTCAGGTGGACCTGAAAGGGACCACCATTCAGCACCCGATCAAGGCACGCCATGGCGCCTCCAAGGTGTACATGCAGCCTGCCGACGACGGTACTGGTGTGATTGCCGGTGGCGCGATGCGCGCGGTGCTGGAAGTGGCCGGCGTGCAGAACGTTCTGGCGAAGTGCTACGGATCCACCAATCCAGTGAACGTGGTGCGTGCAACGTTCAACGGGCTGAAGCAGATGTCCTCACCGGAGTCGGTGGCGGCTAAGCGCGGCAAGTCCGTTGAAGAGATTCTCGGCTAAGCGCACACAGACGGAAGCTTAACGATGGCTGACAAGATCAAAGTAACCCAGGTTAAAAGCAGCAGCGGTCGGCTGGAAGGCCACAAGGCCTGTGTGCGCGGTCTCGGGCTGCGCCGCATCGGTCACACCGTGGAAGTTGAAGACACACCTTCCGTACGTGGCATGATCAACAAAGTCGCGTACTTGGTACGGGTAGAGGGAGAATAAGCGATGCGTCTCAATGATTTGCATCCAGCTGACGGATCCCGTCCGGACGAAAAGCGGGTTGGCCGTGGTATCGGTTCCGGCCTGGGCAAGACCGGTGGTCGCGGCCACAAAGGTCAGAAGTCCCGTTCCGGCGGCACCGTGAAGCCTGGTTTCGAGGGCGGCCAGATGCCGCTGCAGCGTCGGGTTCCCAAGTTCGGCTTCACCTCCAAGCTGGCCATGGCCACCGCGGAAGTGCGTCTGGCGGAGCTGGCCAAAGTGGAAGGTGACGTGATCGACCTGGCGGCCCTGAAGGACGCCGGTGTTGTTCGCTCCGATAAGAAACGCGCCAAGATCGTGCTGCGCGGCCAAATCGACCGCGCGGTAACCATCCGCGGCGTCGCCCTGACCAAGGGTGCTCGCGAAGCGGTGGAGAAGGCCGGCGGTAAAATCGAGGAGTAACAAGGCGGGGCTATGGCCAAGAACCGTGCACAAACACTGAACAACAACACCGCGGCCACCGGCGGCGCCACCCGTGAACTGTGGCGCCGCATCGGTTTCCTGCTGGGAGCCCTGCTGGTGTTCCGGATCGGTGCGCACATCCCGGTTCCCGGAATGAACCCGGAAGCGTTGGAACAGATGTTCAACAACAACCGGGACACCATTCTTGGCATGTTCAATATGTTCTCCGGCGGTTCGCTGGAGCGCATGAGCATCTTCGCCCTGGGTATCATGCCGTACATTACGGCGAGCATTGTTATCCAGCTGATGAGCGCGGTGGTTCCCTCCCTTGAGCAGCTGCGCAAGGAAGGTGAGCAGGGTCGCCGCAAGATCACCCAGTACACCCGTTATCTGACGGTGGCACTGGGCGCGATCCAGTCGTTTGGTGTGTGCGCGGGCCTCAAGAGCCAGGGCATCACCCTGTTGCCGGAAGCGGCTTCCACCATGCAGGTGGCCAGCTTCTACTTCGTGGCCGTGACCACGCTGGTGACCGGGACGGTGTTCCTGATGTGGCTGGGCGAGCAAATCACCGAGCGCGGTATCGGCAATGGTATTTCCATGCTGATCTTCGCTTCCATCGTGGCCGGTCTGCCGGGCGCGGTGGCGCAGACCTTCGAATCCGCCCGTCAGGGTGATCTGAGTCTGCTGGCCATGCTGCTGGTGTTCCTGGTGGCGGTGGCGGTGATCTTCGGCGTGGTGTTCGTCGAGCGTGGTCAGCGGAGAATCACCGTTAACTACGCCCGGCGGCAGCAGGGCCGCCGCGTCTACGCGGCCCAGCAGAGCCATCTGCCGCTGAAAGTGAACATGGCGGGCGTGATTCCGGCGATTTTCGCCAGTTCCATCCTGCTGTTCCCGGCGTCGCTGAGCCAGTGGTTCAGCACCAGCGACCCGGATTCCTGGTGGGGCCAGGCCCTGCGTGTCGTCAGTGACGCGCTGCTGCCCGGCACACCGCTGTACATTTTGTTGTTTACCCTGGCGATCGTGTTTTTCTGCTACTTCTACACGGCCCTGGTATTCAACCCGAAAGACGTGGCGGACAATCTCAAGAAATCCGGGGCTTATATCCCGGGTATCCGCCCCGGCGAGCAATCCGCTCGTTATATCGACACGGTGATGGGTCGGCTGACCCTGATCGGTTCGGTGTACATGACGCTGGTATGCCTGCTGCCTCTGGGTCTGCAGGGAGTGTGGAACGTGCCTTTCTATCTGGGCGGCACCTCACTGTTGATCGTGGTGGTAGTGGTTATGGACTTCTGGTCGCAGGTTAACTCGCACCTGATGTCCACCCAGTACGAGAAGTTGATGAAGAAGGCCAACCTGAAAGGGTATGGCGGCACCGGTCTGGTGCGATAACCGGCCCACGGGCTTGAAGGTAAAGTGAGGCGAGTGCGATGAAAGTTCAGGCTTCTGTTAAGAAGATCTGCCGCAACTGCAAGGTAATCCGCCGGAAGGGCCGGGTTATGGTAATTTGCAGTGCCGAGCCCCGGCATAAGCAGCGCCAGGGCTAACGGCCCGGTTGGGCAGAACTTCTTTTCCTAGTGTTTGGTTGAAATTCAGTCGGTGTAACGCTAGACTCTTCCGCCTTTCGGCGCCAGAGGCTGGCACTACCGCGTTGTGAATCGGAGATATTCGGATGGCCCGTATTGCAGGCGTTAACATCCCGGACAACAAGCATTCGGTGATTTCACTCACCTATATTTTCGGGATTGGCCGCACCCGTGCTCGTGCTATTTGCGAGCAGACCGGCATTGAGCCGACCGTCAAGGTGCGCGACCTTTCCAGCGACCAGCTGGACGCGATCCGCGCCGAGGTCGCCAAGGTTTCCACGGAGGGCGATCTGCGCCGGGAAATCAACATGAATATCAAGCGTTTGATGGATCTGGGCTGCTACCGCGGCATCCGTCATCGCCGTGGGCTGCCGCTGCGCGGCCAGCGTACCAAAACCAATGCCCGGACCCGTAAGGGCCCGCGGAAACCGATCCGCAAGTAAGTCCTGATATCTGGATAAGTAAGCATGGCTAAAGCGAAAAGAGACAGTGGCGCACGTCGGAAGAAGGTAACGCGGACCGTTGCGGACGGTATCGCGCACGTACACGCTTCTTTCAACAACACCATCATCACCATCACCGACCGTCAGGGCAACGCGCTGTCCTGGGCGACCTCCGGTGGTGCCGGCTTCCGTGGTTCCCGCAAAAGCACGCCTTTCGCGGCCCAGGTGGCTGCCGAAAACGCGGGTAACGCCGCCAAGGATTACGGGTTGAAGAACCTGGAAGTCCGAGTCAAGGGTCCCGGTCCGGGCCGTGAGTCCTCTATTCGCGCGCTCAACGGCTGTGGCTACAAGATTACCCACATTCAGGACGTGACGCCCATTCCGCATAATGGTTGTCGTCCGCCCAAGAAGCGCCGCGTGTAACGGGAGTTAGAGCAAGATGGCAAGATACATCGGTCCCAAGTGCAAGCTTTCCCGTCGTGAAGGCACTGATCTGTTCCTCAAGAGCGGTATTCGTCCGCTGGAATCCAAGTGCAAGGCGGAACAGCCCCCCGGCCAGGCCGGCGGTGGTCGTCGCCCCAGCCGCCTGTCCGACTACGGCGTGCAGTTGCGTGAGAAACAGAAAGTCCGTCGCATGTACGGCGTTCTGGAAAAGCAGTTCCGCGGCTACTACAAGAAAGCCGCCCGGTCCCGCGGCGCCACCGGCGAGGTGCTTCTGCAGCTCCTGGAAGGTCGTCTGGACAACGTGGTTTACCGTCTGGGCTTCGGCGCGACCCGTTCCGAGGCACGCCAGCTGGTATCACACCGCGCGATCCTGGTTAACGGTCGTAGCGTGAACATCGCCTCCTACCAGGTGAGCCCCGGTGACATCGTTACCGTGCGTGAAAAGGCCAAGAACCAGCTGCGCGTCAAGAACGCCATGGAACTGGCCCAGCAACGCGGCTTTCCGACCTGGGTGGAAGTGGACGAGAAGAAGTTCGAGGGCACGTTCAAGGCCCTGCCGGAGCGTATCGATTTGCCGGCCGAGATCAACGAAAACCTGATCGTCGAGCTGTACTCCAAGTAAGGACTGCCTGAGGGATCTCTATGACCGCCGTGAACGAATTTCTCACGCCCCGCTCGATCGCGGTCAACGCGATCAGCGAGACCCACGCCAAGGTCGTACTGGAGCCGCTGGAGCGTGGTTTCGGCCATACTCTGGGCACCTCGCTGCGCCGCATTCTGCTGTCCAGCATGCCTGGCTGCGCGATCACCGAAGTGGAGATCGACGGTGTACAGCACGAGTACTCCTCCATCGAGGGTGTGCAGGAAGATGTGATCAACATCCTCCTCAACCTGAAGGGCGTGGCCCTGAAGATGGACGATCGCGAAGAAGCGACCCTGGAACTGGTCAAGAAAGGCCCGGGCGACGTCACCGCCGACGATATTCAGCGCGATCACAGCGTTGAGATCGTCAACCCGGACCACCTGATCTGCACCATCACTGGCGACACCGAACTTCGCGTGCGTCTGAAAGTGCAGAAAGGCCGTGGCTACGAAGCCGCGGACACGCGTCAGAGTGATGACGACGAAACCCGTGGTATCGGCCGTCTGCAGCTGGACGCCAGCTACAGCCCGGTGCGTCGCGTGGCGTATGTGGTGGAAGCCGCCCGGGTCGAGCAGCGTACCGACCTGGACAAGCTGGTGATCGATCTGGAAACCGATGGCACCATCGATCCGGAAGAGGCGATCCGCCGCGCCGCCACCATTCTGCAGCAGCAGATCGCGGTGTTCGTGGACCTGGAGCAGGACGCCAAGCCCGAGCCGAAGCAAGAGCGCGAAGAGATCGATCCGATCCTGCTGCGCCCGGTGGACGACCTGGAGCTGACCGTTCGTTCCGCCAACTGCCTGAAGGCGGAGAACATTTATTACATCGGTGATCTGGTTCAGCGTACCGAGGTCGAGCTTCTCAAGACCCCGAACCTGGGCAAGAAATCGCTCACCGAGATTAAGGATGTGCTGGCCTCCAAGGGCCTGTCGCTGGGCATGCGCCTGGAAAACTGGCCGCCGGTCAGTCTCCGGGATGATGACCGGCTTAACACCAAGTTGCGTTAATCAACCGCACTAACAGAGTTGTCATGGGCGCCCTGGCGTCCCTGAAATAGGAACAGAACCATGCGTCATCGCAAGAGCGGCAGAAAACTGAACCGGAACAGCTCACACCGTCAGGCCATGTTCCGCAACATGGCGGTGTCGCTGTTCGAACACGAAGCGATCAAAACCACCTTGCCGAAAGCCAAGGAGTTGCGTCGGGTGGCCGAGCCCCTGATCACTCTGGCCAAGGAAGATTCGGTGGCCAACCGCCGTCTGGCGTTTGACCGCACCCGGTCCAAGGAAATGGTCGGTAAACTGTTCAACGAGCTGGGTCCGCGCTACAAGGCGCGCCCGGGTGGCTACCTGCGTATCCTCAAGATGGGCTTCCGGGCCGGCGACAACGCCCCCATGGCCTACGTGGAGCTGGTGGATCGTCCGGAAGGCGAGGTCGCCGACGCGGAATAAGTCGCCCCTGCGGGACGACACAAAAAAACCGGGCCCTGGCCCGGTTTTTTTGTGCCTGAAAAAAGCCCCCTGCGTGGCCCCGGGCCGGTGCGTCGACTTTACTGGATTTTGCGATTCCCCGGCTTGTGCCGGGCTGCGGACAACCGCACCACTGTGTAATGTAAAGGCGGACAACGCAGGGACAAGAGCACGCCAACGACGTGGCGTCGATCCCGGAATCGTTGTGAACCGACCCGGCTAAGGAGGACACATCTAGTGGCGACCCCCCAAAGAAGTACCCCGGAGCGTCAGCGCCGGCACGGCAAGACCGTGGCGGGGATCCAGATACGTACCAATAACGACCTGGAAATGCGGGCAGAGGAGTCCAGGCTCAACCGTCTCTGGGAGAAGTTCGACGACGAACGTCTCGCGCACTCAATACCGGACAAGGCCGCCGGCTCGCCGGTCTACGGTGTCTACACCGAGTTCGATAATGGCGTCGCCGGCGATTACAGCGTTCTCGCCGGTGTCGAAGTGACCGACGAGGAGAAAGTGCCGGAGGAGTACGCCACCGTGACGCTGGAAGCCGGGGACTACCTGGTGTTTCAGGGGCGTGGCCGGATGCCCGACACGGCCATGGAGACCTGGGGGCAGGTATGGCACTACTTCGAGAGTGACGACGCACCGGAGCGTACCTTCCTCACCGACTATGAAGTCTTTGATGGCGGTGACCGGGTGACCATTTACGTGGGCGTTAAATAACTCAGCCCCGCACCGTGCGACCCCGATAGATCACCGTTTTAGAGGACGTGGAACCGCCAGGCTCCGGCCCGGCGGCCGGCTCTGGAACAGGCTGCCCCCGGTACATGCGTTTCGGCGCCGTCTTCTCCGGCTCGGCGGGTACATCGGAAGCGCCCGCTTCCCGAGCGATGTCGTCCATCAGCCGGGCCAGTTCCCGGGATTGGCTGCGCGCCGCGAAGCGGTCCAGTTCCTGGCGAAGTTGTGGGTCGGTCAGTGACAGGCGCGTACCGAACTCGTCACGGATCAGGCGGCGACACTGGTTCACCAGCGCGACCACGCGATAGTGCATCAACCAGTGCGTGTTGATTCCTTCGCTCATGATCTCGACTCCGTCACAATGGCTCTGAGAACCAAGCAGGTTCCGTGCCATAGCGCCGCCGGTCTTCACAGTCCGAAGCGCGCGGCGGCGGCATAATCAATGGATGTCCATTCACCGAGGGTGTGAGAGCTATGATTCGCTTGCAGGAGCGTGTCCAGGTACGCCGGCCCACGGCGGATTGTTACCGGTACATGCTGGACATGGCCGCGTCGGAGCAGTGGAACCCGGCCGTGGAGAATGCCCGCAAAAGCACGCCGGGCCCGGTGGCTCGCCAGAGCCGCTTCGAGGTGGATTACCGCTTTGCCGGTCGCCGGCGCGTGTTTGGCTATGAGCTCGTCGATACCGAGCCGGGTCGCAGCCTGAGCCTGAGGGGCCAGGGCCCGGACGCCAGCGCCCGCGAGCACATTGAGTTCCGGCCCGGGGCCGATGACACCTTCACGGAAATCCTCTATACCCTGGACCTCGACGTGGGCGGGCTGGCCGAACGCCTGCAGGCCATCATCAAGCCCTGGCTCACCGCCATGGGGCACCGCGCCATGGAAGACCTGCGCCGCGCCCTGGAGCCCTCCCGCGTTGAAGAACCCGGCGTCTGGCAGTGGCTGCGCTATCGCGCGCTGCTGCCCGCCGCCCTGGAATTCTCACGCCTCGGCTACCAGTCCATGCCGGACCGGGGGCTCAGTGATTTCATGGACGGTCGCATCGTCGTGGTCACCGGCGCCACCGGCGGGCTGGGGCTGGCCGCCGCCAAGGAACTCAGCCGCCTCGGCGCCACCCTGATTCTGGTCGGGCGCGACCGTGAGCGTCTGCGAAAGGCGCAGGACGCGGTGCGTGCCTTCAGTGGCTGCGGCGTGGACGCACTCCATACCGTGGAGGCCGACCTGTCACGGCTCGAGGAAGTGCGTCTCGCCGCCAGGCGTATTCAGGCGCTGACCCCGGAAGTGCACGCCCTGATCAACAACGCCGGCGCGCTGTTTAACGAGCGTGACCTGACCACCGAGGGCACCGAGCGTACTCTTGCGATCAACCTTCTGGCGCCTTACCTGCTCACCGAGAAGCTGCTACCCGCCCTGGAGCGGGGCCAGGGGCGTGTGGTGAACGTGGCCAGTGGCGGCCTCTACCTGCAGGCGTTGCATCTGGACGATATGGAGTTCGAGAACGAGCGCTTCGACGGCGCCAAGGCCTATGCCCGCGCCAAGCGAGCGCTGGTGGCGCAGACCGAGCACTGGGCGGAGCAGCACCCGATGGTTCGTTTCAACAGCATGCATCCAGGCTGGGCGGACACCCCCGGTGTGGCCAGCTCACTGCCGGCTTTCCATAAACGGGTGGGGCCCTGGCTGCGCTCGCCGCGCCAGGGCGCCGACACCATGGTATGGCTGGCCAGCAGCCCGGCGGTGGCCGACATCAGCGGCCGTTTCTGGTTCGACCGCCGGCCCCGGCCCACCGCCGTGCTGCCCGGCACCCGGGTCACCCCGAGTCAGCGCCGCCAGCTGGCCCGCTGGCTGGCGACCCGTTGCCGGCCCGGCCACGGCGGGCCGCTGTAACGCGGCGGTTCAGGACGACGCTTTCAGCATCGATTTGAGGAAACGCCCGGTGTGGCTGCCCTTGGCCTTGGCCACTTTTTCGGGCGTGCCCTGGGCGATCACCCGGCCACCGCCGTCGCCGCCCTCGGGCCCCAGATCAACGATCCAGTCCGCGGTTTTGATCACATCCAGGTTGTGCTCAATCACCACGATGGTATTGCCGTGGTCGCGCAGCCGGTTGAGCACATCCAGCAGCATCTGGATATCCTGGAAGTGCAGGCCCGTGGTGGGTTCGTCGAGAATGTAGAGTGTGCGGCCGGTATCGCGCCGGGACAGCTCGCGGGCCAGTTTCACCCGTTGCGCCTCGCCGCCCGACAGCGTGGTGGCGGCCTGGCCCAGCTTCACATAGCTCAGGCCCACATCCAGCAGGGTCTGCAGGCGACGCTGCAGGGCCGGCACCGCATCGAAGAACTCGCGGGCTTCCTCGATGGTCATTTCCAGCACTTCGTAGATGTTCTTGCCCTTATAGGTGACCTCCAGGGTCTCCCGGTTGTAGCGGCGGCCGTCGCACACCTCGCAGGGCACGTAGATATCCGGCAGGAAGTGCATCTCCACCTTGATCACGCCGTCGCCCTGGCAGGCTTCGCAGCGCCCGCCCTTGACGTTGAAGCTGAAGCGGCCGGGCTTGTAGCCCCGCGCCCGGGCTTCCTGGGTGCCGGCGAAGAGCTCGCGCACCGGCGTGAAGATGCCGGTGTAGGTGGCCGGGTTGGAGCGCGGCGTCCGGCCGATCGGGCTCTGGTCGATGTCCACCACCTTGTCCAGGTGCTCCAGGCCTTCCAGACGCTCGTGGGGCGACGCTTTCAGAGTGGTCGCCTTGTTCAGTTTGGTGGCGGCCAGCGGATACAGGGTGTGGTTGATCAGCGTTGACTTGCCCGATCCGGATACCCCGGTAACGCAGGTGAACAGGCCCAGCGGCAGCTTCAGCTCCGTGCCTTTCAGGTTGTTGCCGGTGGCGCCGGTCAGGGTCAGCCAGTCGTCCCCGGTGGCCACCCGCTTGGTGGGCACTTCGATGCGCCGGCGCCCGGACAGGTAGTCGCCGGTAAGAGAGTCCTTGTTGGCCGCCACCTCCTCGGCGGTGCCCTGGGCGACCACCCGGCCGCCGTGCACGCCGGCGCCCGGGCCGATGTCGATGACATGGTCGGCGGTGCGGATGGCGTCCTCGTCGTGCTCCACCACCAGTACCGTGTTACCCAGATCACGCAGGCGGGTCAGGGTGGACAGCAGGCGCTCGTTGTCGCGCTGGTGCAGACCGATGGAAGGCTCGTCGAGCACGTACATGACGCCCACCAGGCCGGCGCCGATCTGGCTGGCCAGGCGAATGCGCTGGGCTTCACCGCCGGACAGGGTCTCGGCGCTGCGCTCCAGGTTCAGATAGTCCAGACCCACATTGACCAGAAACTGCAGCCGGTCGCGGATCTCCTTGAGAATCTTCTCGGCGATTTCGCCGCGGTTGCCGGGCAGCTTCAGATTGTCGAAATAGTCGAACGACTTGCCCACCGCCAGACGCACCAGCTCGGGCAGGGTGGTGTTGTCGATAAAGACGTTACGGGCCGCCTCGCGCAGGCGGGAGCCGTCGCAGCTCGGGCAGGTGGAGGTGGACAGGTAGTTGGCCAGGTCCTCGCGCACCGCCTCGGACTCGGTTTCCCGGTAGCGGCGCTCCATATTGGGCACGATGCCCTCGAACGGGTGGTTGCGCTTGATGATGTCGCCCCGGTCGTTCAGGTAGCGGAACTCCACGCTCTCCTTGCCGGTGCCGTAGAGAATCTTGCGGCGCACCGTTTTATCCAGATCCTTGAACGCCACATCCATGTCGAAATCCAGGCTCTGCGCCAGGGCGGTGAGCATCTGGAAATAGTAGACGTTGCGGCGGTCCCAGCCGCGAATCGCCCCCTCCGCCAGGGACAGCTCCTCGCTGGTGATCACCTTGTCCTCGTCGAAGAACTGCTTCACGCCCAGACCGTCGCAGCTGGGGCAAGCCCCCGCCGGGTTATTGAACGAGAACAGGCGAGGCTCCAGCTCCGGAATCGAGTACCCGCAGTGGGGGCAGGCGAACTTCGCGGAGAAGGTGATCTCCTCGCTGTCGCCGTCCAGGGGCGTGCCGTCCATGGACGCGATGATGGCGATATCGTCGGCCAGATTGAGGGCGGTCTCGAAGGACTCCGCCAGCCGGTTCTGCAGGTCCGAGCGCACCTTGAAGCGGTCCACCACCACCTCGATGGTGTGCTTCTTGTTCTTGTCCAGGTCCGGGGTGTCGTCCATATCGTAGATACGGCCGTCCACCCGCACGCGGATAAAGCCCTGGGCGCGCAGCTCGTCGAACAGATGCAGGTGCTCGCCCTTCTTCTCGCGAATCACTGGGGCCAGCAGCATCAGCTTGCTGCCTTCCTCCATGGCCAGCACCTGATCCACCATCTGGCTGATGGTCTGCGCGGCCAGCGGTGCTTCGTGCTGCGGGCAGCGCGGCTCACCCACCCGGGCGAACAGCAGCCGCAGGTAATCGTAGATTTCGGTGATGGTGCCCACCGTGGAGCGCGGGTTATGGCTGGTGGACTTCTGCTCGATGGAGATCGCCGGGCTCAGCCCCTCGATATGGTCCACATCGGGCTTCTCCATCATCGACAGGAATTGCCGGGCATAGGTGGACAGCGATTCCACGTAACGGCGCTGGCCTTCGGCGTACAGGGTGTCGAACGCCAGCGACGATTTCCCGGACCCGGAAAGTCCGGTGATCACCACCAGCTTGTCACGGGGAATGTCGAGGTCCACGTTTTTCAGGTTATGGGTGCGAGCGCCCCGAACCAGAATGGTATCCATGAGATGGCGTGCCCTTGGCTACTGTCAGAATGAACAGTGCAGTATAGGGGAAAGAGCGTGACGGGGGAAAGAACGGTGGTGTCGCCACGTCGGCGTGCGGGCGCCGGCGACCCCGCGCATTTCCGCGCGGAGCGGCCCGGCACCCGGTGGGCTTAGAGGTTTTCCTGCGCCCAGTTCACCGCCTGCAGGCGGTTGGAGGCATTGATCTTCTTGAAGATGTTGTAGATGTGGGTCTTGATGGTGTGCGGGCTGAGGTTCAGCACCGTAGCGATTTCCGAATTCTTGGCGCCGGTGGCCATCACCTTGAGCACTTCGATTTCGCGGTCGGTGAGATTCACCTCGTTACGGCCGAAGGTCTTGTTGAAGGCCCGGCTCTTCACCAGGTATTGCTGCAGAACCTTGCGCGGGAACCACAGTTCGCCCTCGAACATGGATTTGATGCCCTTGGTCAGCAGCCCCTGGGGGCAGTCATGCTGAAAGCCGCCGTTGACCATCGGCAGGCCCGCCAGGCGTGACAGGTCGTCATCATCGTCAACATTGAACACGCCGATCAGAATTTCGCTGTCGAGACGCTTGTCCGTTTCCAGCAGGCGGGTGATGACGTCGTTCACATCCACGGAGTGGAAATCCACCAGAAACAGGTTCTGCTCCACGGCGCGAAGCGCGTCTTCGTCGACCTGATCCACCGACTTCACCGCGCTGGCGGAAATCGACGCTTTGTCGAGAAACTCCGTGAGCAGCGCGTTCTGAAGATGCTGGCCGCCGACCACGTACACCTTTTGTGATTCTTGAGTGTCCATTAATTCGTCCATGATGCGTCCCGTGTGCCGGGAGGTTGTGTCCCACGAGGGGATACGAAGAAAAACTGATTAAGGGGCCAATTTATCACCGCATGAGCGGGGGTTCAATTTACCATTATACGACGGTGATGGGGAACGTCCGCCCGATGGTCACTGGGCGGAACGGCTTAGACCCGGATTCCGGTGGCGGCCCGGCCATCATCACCCGATGCGGGAATGAATCTGGTACACTCGCCGTCCCTTTGTGTATCACCGATGTTGGACCATGACGGACGCTTCCCGGGCCGCGCTGCGGCGCACTGAATTGACCACCACCGGCTCCCTGGCAGCGATTTTCGCCCTGCGCATGTTCGGGCTGTTCATGCTCCTGCCGGTGTTCGCCGTCTACGGCGCCGAATTGGAGGGCGCCACCCCGCTGCTGATCGGCACCGCCATCGGCGCCTACGGCCTGATGCAGGCCCTGCTGCAGATTCCCTTCGGCATGCTGTCGGACCGCTTCGGCCGCCGTCCTCTGTTGTTGATCGGCCTGCTGCTGTTCGTGGTCGGGGGGGGCGTGGCGGCCCTCAGCGACAGCATCCACGGCGTCATCCTGGGCCGAGCCCTGCAGGGCGCCGGGGCCATCGCCAGCGTGATCATGGCGCTGATCGGCGACGTGGTCAGCGAGCAGCGCCGTACCCGTGCCATGGCCCTGATCGGCATGGCGGTGGGGTCCTCCTTTATCCTCGCCCTGATCCTGGGGCCGCTGCTGGCCCGCTGGCTGGGGCTGAGCGGCCTGTTCTGGTTCACCGTGGCGCTGGGGCTGGCGGCGATGCTGGTGGCGGTCTGGGTGCCGTCGCCCCGGGTTCGCAGCAGCGAGCCCCTGCCCGCCGGGCAGCGCTTCCGCACCGTGCTGGGCGATCCGGTGCTGCGCCGCCTGGATGTCGGCATCCTGGTGCTGCACATGACCATAACCGCGTCGTTCGTGGTGCTGCCGCAGCTGCTCAAGCAGCGCCTCGGGCTGGCCCTGGAGCAGCACAGCCTGCTGTATCTGGTGGTGCTGGTGGGCGGTTTCCTGGCCATGGTCCCCCTGATCATCGCCGCCGAGCGTCGCGGTGCCATGCCCATCAAGCGCGTCGCCGTGGGCCTGCTGATCGTCGCCGAGATCCTGCTGGCGCTGGCCGGCAATACACTGTGGCACTTCGTGCTGGCGCTGTTCGTTTATTTCATGGCCTTCAATCTGCTCGAGGCGCTGCTGCCCTCGCTGGTGGGGCGCGCCGCCCCCGCCGGCACCCGCGGCACCGCCATGGGGGTGTACTCCACCAGCCAGTTCCTGGGGGTGTTCATCGGCGGTCAGCTGGGCGGCGCCCTCTACCAGTGGGTGGGCGCCGAAGCGGTGTTCCTGGGCAGCGCCGTGATTGCCGCGGGTTGGCTGCTTTACTTGCGCGGCATGGGCGAATTGCCCAAGCTCGACAATCGTGTGATCCGCCTGGCGAGCGCCCAGGACTGGGATCAGGCGGCATCCCGGCTGCGCTCGGTGCCCGGTGTACTGGAGGCGGTCGTGGTCGCCGAACAGCGCCTGGCGCTGCTGAAAGTGGACAATAAGTTGTTGGATGAGGACGCGCTCACGGCGCTCAGCGCCGAGGTCCAGGAGTCGCAAGCCTGACGGTTGGGGCGGACGCCGCCTGCGGGGGTTTCAAGCGCGGCTAAAGCTGCCACAATAACCGGTCTGCTTTTTACCGCACCGGCACCGCCGGTGCCGTTTCATTGATACATCAGTCGTTCAGAGACGTGCCGTTATAGGCCGTTACAGAGAGAGGGAGCGAACAGCCATGGCGAGAGGCGTCAATAAAGTCATTCTGATCGGTAACCTGGGCGCCGACCCGGAAACCCGATTCATGCCCAGCGGCGGCGCGGTCACCAATATCCGTTTGGCGACCAGTGAGACCTGGAAGGATCGTCAGACCGGCCAGCAGCAGGAACGCACCGAATGGCACCGCGTGGTGTTTTTCAACAAGCTCGGCGAGATCGCCGGCGAGTACCTGAAGAAAGGCAGCAAGGTGTACGTGGAAGGGTCCATCCGCACCCGCAAGTGGCAGGGGCAGGACGGCCAGGACCGCTACACCACGGAAATCGTCGCCAACGAGATGCAGATGCTCGACGGCCGTGGCGGCGGTGGCGGTGACGGCGGCGGTTATCAGAACCAGGGCGGTGGCCAGCCCACCGGCTACGAGAACCAGGACTACGACTATGGTCAGCAGGGCGGCGGCGACCAGCGCGCCAAGCCGGCCGGTGGCCAGCAGGGCGGCGGCTTTAGCGGCCCGGCCGATGATTTCGACGACGATATTCCGTTCTAACGTGGGGCTGTGATGCGCTGGTTCGCTTTGGGGGCGGTGTTTGTCGCCAGCTTGGTGGTTTTTTTAGTGGCTCTGATGCCGGCGGCGTTGGTGATCGACAGAATGCCGGCGTTGCGCCCCGGTGGCGCGCCGCTGGTGTTGTCCGACGCACGCGGCCCCTGGTGGGATGCCGACGTCCGGGCACGCTGGCGTGATCAGCAGGGACGCGTGAGTTGGCGTCTGGACTGGCACGGCCTGACCCCCGGCGTCAATCTGTCGCTGGCCGCCGGAGAGCTGCAGGCGCGCGGCTGGCTGGGCGCCGCCTGGGGCGACTGGCGTCTGGAGCAGTGGCGCGCGCGGGTGCCGGTGGCCATGGTCAGCCGGCAGGTGCCGCAAGGCGATGCGGATGGTACCGTGTCACTTTCCCTGCTGGTCTTGGAACTCGCCGATAAGAACGTGGTCGATGCCAAAGGGACGCTTGATTACAGCGGCGGCACGGTGAGCTGGGGGCGCGACGGCGCGGCCCGCGTGCCGCCCCTGGACGGCCGGTTGATGATGTCCGAGAGCGGTCCCCGGCTTACCGTGACCGGCCCCGAGCAGCAGCAGCTGGTTCTGGCGAGCCTGGAAAACGAGACATTGAGCGTGCAGGTGCGCCGGGCCTGGCCGCAATTGCTGGGCGTCAGCCAGGGTGGGGACCCTTCCGATGTGGTCTTTCGCATGCGCCGGCCTTTGACCCTGGGGCGGCCGGGCTGAGCGCCTCTGCATAACAAACGGTCGGAAAGACCGTGTATAAATTGGCCAGGGACGGTCGGCTCTCTATACTCGGGATTCGATGCCGGCGGGCCGGGATAACGATAAACAGGATTGATGGCTTTATGATTCAGTGGGCCCGGAGGGGAAACCGACAAAAAGGGGAGCGTTGGCTGCGCGCCATTCTGGCTCTTTTGTTGGTGGTGTTTCTCGCCTATGTCATCGCCCGCACCGCCTGGATGCTCTGGTACGGCCCCCTGGACAGCGTGCCCGAATCGGACCTCCAGCAGGTGACCGTGGCCGGCTCCCGGCAGGGCACGTCGACGATTTCCTCATCCCAGGTGCAAAGCTGGAACCTGTTCGGTGTCTACCAAGCGGAGCCCGACGCCCTGGATGACCGGCCGGTGGACGCGCCGGACACCCGTCTGAGTCTTGAGCTGCTGGGGTTGTTCCAGACCCGTGACCGGGACAGGTCATCGGCGATCATCGCGGAAAAAGGCAAGGATGCGGAACTGTTTCATATTGGTGACGCGATTCCCGGTAATGCTGAGTTGGAAGAGATTTACGCGGACCGCGTCATTCTGCGCCGGCAGGGGCGTCTGGAAACGCTGCGCCTGAACGAGATCAAGGGGCTGTCCGGCGGTGGCGTGACGCAGGTTAACGAGCCGGCGCCACAAACGCAGGCGCCAAGCCCGCAAACCGATCTGGCCCAGCAACGCACCGCGTTGATCCGGCAGCTGGGTCTGCAGCCGGTCAGTGAGAGCGGCACCGAGGGTTACAGAATTGGCGAGCAGGCGCCGAAGCAGTTGATTGAACAAGTGGGGCTGAATCAGGGGGACGTGGTGGTCTCGGTGAACGGCTACCCGCTTGGCGATGAAGAGAGTGATCTGGCGGCATTGCAGTCCTACCTGGACAGCCAGGCCGCATCCATAGTCGTGCAGCGCGGCGAACAGGAATTTACCGTGAACTATCCACCGTGAGAAGCCTATGAAGTCGGCCCTGAAAACAATAATCGCAGTGCTAACGCTGAGCCTGGCTCTCGGCGCCCATGCCCAGCAGCAGGCTCAGGTGGAGCAGTCCGGCGATGGCAAGAACTGGACGGTGAATATCCGCAACGCGGACATTCAGGCGTTCATCAACCAGGTCGCGGAGATGACCGGGAAGAACTTTGTCGTCGATCCGCGGGTGCGCGCCCGTGACGTGACTGTTATTTCCAACCAGCCTCTCACTTCCGATGAGGTCTATGAGTTGTTCCTGTCGGTGCTTCAGGTCCACGGCTACGCCGCGGTGCCGTCCGGCGGGGTGATCAAGATCGTCACCAACACCACCGCCAAGCAGAGCAACCTGCCGTTGACCGCCAACGCCGGCAGCGTGGACGGCGAGGAACTGATCACCCAGGTGATCGCGGTGGACAACTCTCCGGTGGAGGAACTGGTGCCGGTGCTGCGCCCGCTGGTGCCGCAGTACGGCCATCTGGCGGCGGTGGGCTCCGCCAACGCGCTGATCATCAGCGACCATGCCGACAACATTCAGCGCATGCGCGCGATCATCAACAGCCTCGACAACGCGGAAAGCGACGAGGTGGAAATCGTGCAGCTGGAGCACGCGTTCGCCGGCAACATGGTGTCCCTGCTCGAGGAACTGACCACCTCGGATCCGGCCGCCAACAACCGCCGCCGGGGCGCCCAGGGCGGCGCCACCATGGTCGCCGATGAGCGCACCAACCGCTTGATCATCAAGGGCGACCGCGGCACCCGCGCGCGCCTGATGCCGCTGATCCAGCAGCTCGACAGCCCGTCCAGTGCCGCCGGTGGCGTGCAGGTGGTCCGGCTCAGCCATGGTGATTCGGAGAAAATGGCGGAGCTGCTGAAGAATTTCGCCGCCGGGGCCTCGGCGGTCCGCCAGGGCGGTGATGAAAGTGGCGCCGCCGCGCGAACCTCCGACGGTGAAGCGCGGGTCTCGATTCAGTCGGATGAGTCCCTCAACGCGCTGGTGATCCGCGCCGAGCCGGAGATGATGAAGGAACTGCAGTCGGTGATCAGCCAGCTGGATGTGCGCCGCGCGCAGATCCTGATCGAGGCGGCGATTGTGGAAGTGACCGGCGACAAGGCCAACAACCTGGGCTTCCAGTACCTGGCCGGCGACCTGGAAAACGGGGTCGGTGCGGTGAACTTCGGGGGCTCCGGCATCAGTGTGCAGTCCCTGCTGCAGGCGGTGATCACCGAGGATCCTTCCAATATTACTCTGGGTGACGGCATCGCCGCCGGTTTCGGTGAGACCGACGCCGACGGTGATCTGGAGTGGGGCGCGTTGGTGCAGGCGCTGGCGTCCACCACCAACACCAATCTGCTGTCGACACCCAGCATCCTGACCCTGGACAACCAGGAGGCCTCCATCATCGTCGGCGAGAACGTGCCGTTCGTGACCGGGCAGGCCTCAAGCACCGGCTCCGGGGTGTCCAACCCGTTCACCACCATCCAGCGCGAGGACGTGGGCCTGACGTTGAAGGTCACGCCCCATGTGGCCGGTTTGAACACCATCCGCCTGGAGCTTGAGCAGGAAACCTCGGCGGTGAAGGACTCGGTCGGCGAGGCGGTGGATATCGTGACCACCAAGCGCCAGCTCAACACCACGGTGCTGGCGGACGATGGCGAGACCATCGCCCTGGGCGGTCTGATCTCCGATGACGTTCAGGAGACCGTGCGCAAGGTACCGCTGCTCGGCGACATTCCGCTGCTCGGGTTTCTGTTCCGCTCCACTTCCGAGAGCCACGTGAAGCGCAATCTGATGGTGTTTATCAAACCCACGGTGCTGGCCAACAACGACCGGCTGGTGGACATGACCCGCGAGAAGTACATGGGCGTCACCGCCATGCAGTTCCGGGTCAACGACGACGGCGAACTGGTGCGCGAGGTTCAGTTCCCGCTGCCGGTGAAGCTGGAGAATCTGTTCGAGGGACGCTCGCCGGTGTCCGATGAGTACGAACGGGCCTATAAAGAGCAGCAACAAAAGCGGGAGGAGGACTCCGCCACGCCGCCCACGTCCGGGCCCGTGACCGATACCGAGGGCGTCGTGCCCGGGCAGGAAGAGGCGCCCGCCGCCCGTGATCAGGAGGCGGACCAGGCGGAAGACGAAGCCCGCGAGCCTTCCGCCAACCGCGCGCCGCAACCGGTGGAGCCGGCGCCCGCGCCGGCGGCCCAGCCGGTCGAGGAGTCGACGGTGGCGGCCTCGCCCGCGGAGCCGGAGGCGGCGTCCTCCAGCCAGTGCCGGCCGCCCTGGTGCTAGCCGGGGACCGCTAGCGGGTGTTCAGCGACTCCAGGTTTCTGATCACCCGCTCGCTGCGCTCCAGTTTCTTCTGTAATTCCACGTTTCCCGGGTCCAGCGGCGCCACCTGCTGCCACAGCTGGTGGGCGGCCCGGTATTCGCCCTTGGCGTAAAGCGCCTCACCGAGGGCCATGGCCCGGGCGAAACGGTCCTGGGACCAGCGCTTCACCTGTTCCCGCATGGTATCCAGGTAGCCACCATCATGTTGCGCCAGGTAGGTGCGCGCGGCCAGCAGGTCCTCCAGGCGGCCGGTTTCCTGGTACCGTGAGATCAGGTCTTGGGCGTGCTGATAGCGGGTTTCCTGCCGCGCGTCCCGCGCCCGGTCACGGGCGCTGTCCAGGGTCTTGCGGGCGCGTTTCAGCGATGCCGGCTGGCTGCGATCCGGCGTCAGGCGTTGTGCCATCTCCAGAGAGACCAGTGCCTGGCGCCACTGTGCCTGATCGGCGTAGGCGTCGCCGAGTTCGGTGAGGCCGTCACTCGCCTGTTGGCGTAACCGCGCGCGCTGTTCCAGAATTCTCGCCGCCCGGCGATCTTGATGGTGGGCCAGTTCCTGATCCAGTTCATCGGTATCCAGCAAAGCCCTCGCCTGGGCCAGGTACCACCGGTTAAGACGTTCGCGCAGCGCCCGTGCCTCGCGCTCACGCAATTGCGCCAGCAGGGCGTTCACCGGCTCCGGCTCCGCCACGCGGTCGCCGGTATCTTCCAGCAGCCGATAGGCCTGCTCCCAGGCCTCACGGGCGGACAGATCCCGGGCCACGGCCAGTTGTTCCTGGCGGTATTCCTGGCTCGCTTGCAGGACCCCCTGGCGCTGCTCGGTGAGAAGACCGTGTTGGGGGTGGTCCGGATCGGTGCGGTCGATAATCGCCAGAGCGTCCCGGTAGCGGTGCTCCTGCAGGGCGTCACCCACCCGGTCGGCGGGGTCCGAAAACGGCGTCAGGGCCGCGCACCCGGGCAGGATCAGGATGACCCCCAGGCCCAGGGTCGCCCGCCACGGGCGCCGCTTAAGAGGACGCACGGTCGGACTCCGCACTGTTTTCGGCGAGGAATTGGGCAATACGTTGCTCCATCAGCGTCTCGGAGAGGGCGTGCACGCCGTCCACACGGAAGGTGCCCACCGGCTCCTGGCGGCCACGCACGCGCATGGCGCCATACTCCGTGGCGCGGACCCTGGAGCCGATATTGGGGTCCGCCATCATGGTCGAGGCAGCGATGATTTCCCCGGCGCCGGCCATGTTGGACAGCCGGGAAGCCAGGTTCACCGTGTCGCCCACCACCGTATACTGCATGCGCTCCCGGGAGCCCAGATTGCCGGCCAGCATCGCTCCGGAATTCATGCCGATGCGGAATTCCACCGTGGTCAGGCCCCGGGCCTCGCGGTATTCGTTCAGGCGCGTCACCAGCCGCTGTATCATCACCGCGCAGCACAGACCGTGGAAAAGATGTTCCGAGTCTTCCTCGGGCACCCCGAACACGATCATCGCGCAATCGCCCATGTACTTGTCGATGTTGCCCCGGTAGAAATCGCAAGCGGCGCTGATGGCATCGAAGTAGACGTTGAGCATGTCCGCCACCGCTTCCGGCGCCAGACTTTCGGAAAGCCGGGTAAAACCGACGATGTCGGCGAATAACACCGTGGCGGTAACGTCGCGTCCGCCCAGGGTGACCTGGTCCAGGTTGGCCATCATCTTGCGCGCCACCGAGGGGCTCACGAAGCGCTGCAGCACGCGCTCCACCTGATCTTTCTCCAGCATGCCGTGGGCCATGCCGTTGTAGGCCTCGATCAGGTGGCCGATTTCATCATTACGGCGCTCCCGGATCCGGTATTGCAGATCGCCCTTGCGCATGGCGCTGGTGGCGGCAAGCAGATTATGGATCGGCTGCGCCAGCCGGCGGCTGATCAGGAAAGAGGCGATGATCGCCAGCACGCCCATCGCCAGGGTGGCGGTGATCAGGGTATTGCGCACCTCACGCTGGGCCAGGGTGATGGAGCGGTCCGACAGGGTCACCGCCACCGATCCGGCCAAATTGTCGTTCACCCGAACCGGGGCGAAGTAGGTGCTCATGGCGTTCTCGCCGAGGCCGCCCCAGCGGCGTACCTCCGAACCGGAGGGCGCGCTCACCGGTGGCTGCACGCCGGCCTGGTCGATCGACTGACCTTCACGGTTGAACAGCGCGGCGCCGGCGATACTGTCACTGCGCACCAGGTTATTGATATGCACCTTGAGCAGAAAGCGATCCTCGGCGAGCAGCGGCTCGCGGGCGGTATGCGCCAGCTGGGTGGCGATGGCGTTGCCGAAGCTGTCCGCCTGGTCGCGCATGCGCTGCAGCTGGTTGTTGAGCAGAATGAACGCCAGCAAGGTCATACCGATCAGAATCAGTGCGGAGATCGACAAACCCATCTTCCAGGCCACCGGAAAATATTCCGGAATATAGGGCTGGATCAAGGCGTCAAAACGCGCTTTCCAGGAAGCTTTGGGCTGGTTGGCTGGTGATGCGGGCATGGGAGCTTGAGGCTCTTGTCAGGATTAGTATCCAGTGTCACATTGCCAGACTGGCTCGAGGGAAACCAGACGTTTACACATCATCTGCGAAGACTGACACGACATGGCATTTATCCGCGAACGGCGCCTGGCCGCCAATGGAATGGACTTCTTCATCGCCGAGGCGGGCGAACCCGGGGCGCCGCTGGTGCTTTGCCTGCACGGCTTTCCGGAGTGCTGGGCCTCCTGGCGTTATCAGTTGCCGGCGCTGGCGCAATCCGGGTACCACGCGGTGGCTCCGGATCTGCGCGGCTACGGTGAAACCGGCGGCCCCGCGGAGGTGGACGCTTACCGCCAGAGCCGGCTGGTGGCCGACGTGGTGGCGTTGATCGAGGCCCTGGGCGCCGACCGGGCGGTGCTGATCGGCCACGACTGGGGCTGCGCCCTGGCCTGGCAGGTGGCCCGCCGCCATCCGGAGCGGGTCGCCGCCGTGGTGGGGCTGTCGGTGCCGTACGGCGGCCCGTCGCCGAAGCCGCCCACCGAGGCGATGCGCGACCTGTTCCGTGATCACTTCTTCTACATGCTCTACTTCCAGCGCCCGCAAACCCCGGAGCAGGAGCTGGAAGCCGATGTGGAGGACAGCCTGCGGCGCATGTTCCACAGCCTCTCCGCGGATGGCATCGAGGATTTTTCCGTGGCGCCGGACAGCACCGGGGTGCTGCAGGCCATGCAGCCGCCCGCCGCGCCGCCGCGCTGGATGCGCGACGAGGACCTCGCCTACTACGTGGCCCGCTTTAAAAAGACCGGCTTCACCGGGGCCCTGAACTGGTACCGGGCCATGGACGCGTCCTGGGAAGAGAGCCGCGACGACGACAACTGGACCATCACGGCGCCGGTCCTGTTTCTCGGCGGCATGCAGGACCCGGTGCTGCTGTTCGGGCAAAAGGCCCTGACGCGCATGCCCGATTACGTGCCGGACCTGCGCACCGTGGTGCTCGACCAGTGCGGCCACTGGATTCAGATGGAGCAGGCCTCCGAGGTGAACCGGGAAATCCTCGGTTTCCTGGAAGAGATCTCGCCTACACGCTGATCGGCACGCCGTGATCGTCGCGGTCGGTGAGAATCTCGAAGGCGGCGCCGTGCTCGCTGTGCAACACCTCCTCATGGCCCGAGCGCATCACGGACACCCGCGCGCGGGCCAGCTTACTGTTAAGGCAGGTTTTATTGCCGCCCGGCGGGTTGTAGTAGGTGAGGGCGGTGAAGGCCTCGCGCGGCGCGTCGATGTCCACCCGCAGCTGGTTGTCGCCGGCACGGCACTCGAGCCGCCATTGGAAGAACCGGTAGCGGCCCCGTGAGCGCAGTGCCTGGCCGACCCGGTTGAAAGCGTAAGTCCGCCCGTCCAGCCGCAGCACCGCCAGACTCAGCCAGGGCGTGGGCACGGGCCCGAACCAGACCCGTGCCGTGGCGCACTCGAGAAAGGCGTCCGGGCGGCCGTCGAAGGCGGCCACCTGGCCCCAGGCGTACTGGTCGGTGTGACGCTTTCCCCAATTATGGTTTTCGCTGCCCGGCCAGTGTTCCAGCTGCATGGCGTCGCCATCCACCCGAACCTGGCCGGACACGCGCACCGCCGGCCGGCTGACCAGCGACTTGGCCTTGGGAAAGCCGGCCCGGTAGCGGTCCTCCGGCAACAACAGCAGCGGCTCCTGGCCGCCCTGGTAGCGCAGATCCCACTCGATGCGGTGGCCGTTGAGCGAGGCGCCGCCGTGCAGCTTGCCCGGTTCCAGCCGGTTGTCGCCGATCTCCACCGCCAGGCGGTCGGCGGCCACCAGACAGTGCTCCAGAGGAAACTCTTCCTTCACCGCCACCTGGCGCTCGCCGTCGAACCAGACCGCCCAGATTTCACCGAGGCGCCGCCGGCCGTCGTCGGCGATGAACTGGGTGTAGCGTATCCAGAGCGCGCGCCGGCGGTAGGGATCATTGGCGCGCACGAACCAGGATTCGTAGTGCCCGCCCTGGCCGGGGTACTGGTTGCCGTGGAACGGGATCATGATGCCGCATCCTGATAGGCATGGCGCTCGTCCACCAGCCGCAACGCCTTGAAGGGGAACGCCAGCATGCTGTCCCGGTACGCCACCCGGGCTTTGCCCACCGGCCGGTCCGCCTGGTAGACCGTGAGCGGGCAGGTGATCAGGGATTGAATCCAGCCGCCCCGGCCGTATTGTTTTTGCCCCTCGGCGTAGAGTTCGCCCAGCTCCGGGTGACGGAAGCGCAGCCAGTAATGGGGCCCGCTCAACCGGATTCTCAATTCGCCCTCGCAGGGGCATTGGTGATCGCCGAGGCGCGCGGTGCCGCGAAAATAGCGCGGCGCGCCGAGGCTGAAGATGCGGGTGGTGAAAGCGCGAATCGTAAAGCTGAACGGACGCTCCACGCCGTCGCTCTCCAGAGCCAGCCAGCCGCTCATGGATTCCTTGAGTAGTAGTCCCATTGTCATTCTTGGTGCTCCTGTAGATGGTCGGCCAGCCGGGCCGCGGCCCGGCCGGCCAGGGCCATGATGGTGACCTGGGGGTTGGCGCCCAGGCTGGAAGGCACCGCCGACCCGTCCATGACATAGAGGCCCTGGCGGCCATGGACCCGGTGCTGTGCATCGCAGACACCGTCGTCCGCGTCCCGCCCCAGGCGCGCGGTGCCCAGCGGGTGATAGGCGGTGATCAGAAAGTCGCGGGGTTTGAGCGGGCCGGCCAGAAAGCGCTCCAGCTCCGCCACGCTATGCAGGCGCTGAAGGCCGTCCAGGCCCGGCACCAGAACCTCGCGGGCNCCGGCGGCGAAGTAGATGCGCGCCAGCGTGTCCACGCCGCGCAGAAACTGCGCGAAGTCCCGGTCNTTCATGCGGTAGCGGATCAGCGGCCAGTCCCGGTGGGGCCCNCGCCGCACGCGCCCCTGGGAGGTGTCGCGGATCATAAAGCCGAAGTAGGCGGTCTGCTGGTAGTCCTCGGTGAAGCGCACCCAGTCCTCGCCGTANAGGTTGTTCAGCAGGCTGTGTCCCGCCAGGGGCACGCTGCCGCCTTCGAACATCAAACCCTGCTTGCCCCAGTCGGTGACGCCGAAGCCCTGCGGAATGCTGCGGCTGTTGGCGAAGTCCCGGTCCGGGAAAATCGCGTTGACCACGCCGGCCGGGTGCAGGGTGAGGTGGCGGCCCAGATGGCGGTTGCGGATGCCCTGGTCACGCAAAAACAGCGGCGTAAAGAAGGTCCCCATGGCGGCCACCACGGCACGGCTTTTCACCGTTAAACGGATCGAACGGCCGTCCCGATTGCGGCCCCGGGCGGTCATACCGGTGACCCGATCACCCCGCCAGTGCAGGCGCTCCGCCCGGAACCCGGAAAACAAGAAAGCCCCGCGGTCCAGCGCCCGGGGTATGTAGCTCACGTTGGTGGACTGCTTGGCGTCCGTGGGGCAGCCGAACTGGCACAGCCCCTGGCCGTCGCAGCCCTCGGCGTTACGGTTCAGCGGGTGGCGCTGCTGGAACCCCAGCGCCTCGGCGCCGCGATCAATGACGTCACCGATGGCCCCCACGTGTTCGGGTTTGGCGGCCTGCACCTTGAGCACCTCTTCCACCTGTTCGAACCAGGGGGTCATCGCCTCGGCGCTGAAGTCGCCCAGCCCGCGGGCCTGCCAGTCGGCCAGTACCTCCTCCGGCGTGCGCATGCAGGTGCCGGAGTTGATGGTGGTGGTGCCGCCCACGTTACGCCCCACCGGCACCGGAATCATGGCGTTGCCGGTGGCGCAATTGCTGCCCAGCGCCCGATACAGTTTGGGAATCACCTCGGTGAGCCGGCCACTGAAGTGGGAGCGGTCGTAGTACTGGCCTTCTTCCACGATCACCACGGCCAGGCCGCGGCTGGCCAGCTCGTAGGCGGCCGCCGCGCCCCCGGCGCCGCTGCCGATCACCACCACATCCGCTTCCAGCTCGATATCCTCGTCGCAATCCCCGGCGGCGGTGATCTGTTGCTGCCAGCGGAAATGCTCCACCTGGCTGGGCACCTGCACCGGTGGCCGGCAGCCGGTGCGCGCTTCCACGTCGCGGTCAAAGACGTAGTGCGCCTTGAGCGGCAGGCTCACGGCGCGCAGTAGTTTGCCGGACACCGGCGTGCGCGCCAGCCGCTCGAGGAAACGGGCCCGGTGGGGCGGGTCGCCACGGTGGAAACGCCGGCCATGGCGGAGCAGGTGGCGGGCGTCCAGCCACAGCAGCCCGAGCCGCAGAGCCCGCGTCAGCAAGGCGTGCTCGCCGACGCGGTGAAGCAGCGCTTCGGCGTCCGCCGCCGGCAGTCGCCGGCCGGCGGGGAACAGCGACGCGGTCAGCGCCCGGGCGGTGGGGTTGCGGGTGAGAGCGGTTTGGTCAGCCATGCCGGCAGTGTGGGGCCTTCCCCGGTGCCGCGCTTGACCCGGACCACAGTGGCACCCTGCGGGCCGGGTCAAGCGGGCTTGGGCTGCCCGCTATCTGATCTGGATCAAGAGCGGCGGGCCCGGCTTTGGGCATTATGGCTTCGGGGCGTCACGCCCCGCTGCGTATGCTTCCGGGTCACCCCGGTCTGCGGCCCCGCTTCGGCGGGGCTTTTTTTTGCCCTTTCCCGGTTCAGCGGGGCTTGTCGCGCAGCAGCTGGAAGCTGGTGTTGACGATCAGCTCGGAGGTCTTCGGCAGGATCTGGTACATCACCTGGGACGCCAGCCCGAACGCCGGCACCTTGCGTTTCGGGCGGGTGACGATCGCCTCGCACAGCCAGTCCACGGCGCGCTCCTCACTCATCGCCGGCACGTAGCGGTAAATGGCGGTGGGCGCGATCATCGGCGTGCGCACCAGCGGATAGTTCATCAGGGTGAATTCCACGCCGGTGTGCACCAGCTCGTTCTGGGCCGCCAGGGTCCAGCCCTCCAGCGCCGATTTGGAGCCCAGGTAGGCGGAGAAGCGCGCCGGGGCGCTCTGCACGCCCATGGTGGAGACGTTGATCACATGCCCCTGGCCGCGGGCCTGCATGGCGGGGATCAGGTTCATCGCCAGGCGGATGGCGCCGAAATAGTTCAGTTGCATGGTGCGCTGATAGTCGTGGAAGCGGTCCAGGCTGTGCATCACCGAGCGGCGGATCGAGCGGCCGGCGTTGTTGACCAGAATATCCACGCCGCCGTGCTCCGCGAGCACCTGCTCGCAGAGCCGGTCGCAGCTGTCGAGATCGGCCAGGTCACAGCGGTAGGCGTGGGCGCGGCCACCATCGGCGCGGATGTCGTCCACGGTGTCCTGCAGTTTTTCGAGGGAGCGGGCCACCAGAAGGACGGTGGCGCCGACGCGGGCCAGGCGGTGGCTGAGCCCGGCGCCGATGCCGGAGCTGGCGCCGGTGATCAGAACCACCTGGCCGGCGACGCGGCGGCGCAGCGCGCCACGGGGGGAGAAACGCTGCCGCCAGCGCCAGCCGGCGGCGGCGGAGATGCGTTTGATATGCGGCCGGAGGTCCGGCCGCTGCCATTCGATGTCGTTCATTGGAGGCACCCCACAAAGATGGAAGACCTCCTAAGATTGCATTCAAACAAGCGTTTGATCAATGACCGCCGTTGCCCGGCGGTCCCGCGTTGCCGGCTTACCAGTGAATCCCCTTGAACAGACGGGAGAAGGCGGCCTGTTCGCGGCTGATTTTCTTCGGCGTTTTTTCCTTGCCGCCCATGGCGGCGGCGGAGTCCGAGAAGATCTTGTAGCCGGTGTTCATGATCGTTTCGGTGACCTTGGGCGTCAGGAAGTGCATCACCTGACCCATGATGCCGAGGCTGGTGGCAATGCGCTTGGGGCGCCGCACGATGGCGTCGCAGATCATGTCCGCCGCCTGGTTGGGGCTGATGGTCGGCACATGGTTGTAGAGCTTGGTGGGCGCGATCATCGGCGTGCGCACCAGCGGCATGTTGATGGTGGTGAAATGAATCCCTTGGTGCGCCATCTCGCTGGCGGCGCAGCGGGTGAACGAATCCAGCGCCGCCTTGGACGCCACATAGGCGGAGAAGCGGGGCGCGTTGGTCAGCACGCCGATGCTGGAGATGTTGATCACATGGCCGAAGCCCCGCTCGATCATGCCCGGCATCAGCCGCATGATCAGCCGCAGCGAACCGAAGTAGTTGAGCTGCATGGTGCGTTCGAAATCGTGAAAACGCTGGAACGAGTGCACCACCGAGCGGCGGATCGAGTGGCCGGCGTTGTTGACCAGGATGTCCACCCGGCCGTAGTCGGCCAGTACCTGTTCGACCAGCTCGTCCACCGCTTCCAGATTGGACACGTCGCAGCGGTAGGCGCGGGCATTGCCGCCCACCTGCTTAATCTCATGGAGGGTCTCTTCCAGCTTCTCCGGGGTGCGGGCCACCACCAGCACGGTGGCGCCGGCGCGCGCCAGCTTGAGGGCCGAGGCCTTGCCGATCCCGGAGGTGGCGCCGGTGATCATGACGATCTTGTCTTCGGCGCGCTCCGGCAGGGAGGGCAGCGGCTGCAGTTCGTCCTCGCGCTCGTCGCGATCCGGGTCCAGGTGGTTTTCCCAGAAATCCCACAGCTGCTGCACATAGCTTTCCAGCTCCGGTACCTCGATGCCGCTGCCTTCCAGCGCGGCGGCGGCGCGGCGGTTGTCGTACTCGGTGGGGAAGGTCAGGAATTTGATCAGCGACGGCGGAATATCCAGGTTCTCCATCGCCTGATTGATCAGCAACCGGGGCGTCATGGCGCTGACCCCGCGGCGCACGAAACCGGGCACCGCGTCGAACATACGCTGGTCGATGCGCACCGGCATGCGCGGCGCCTGGGCGGCGCTGGCGATGATGTCCATCACTTCGCCCAGGTTGTAGCTGCGGTCGGCGGTGAGGTGGAAGCACTGGCCGTTGCCTTCCTCCTGGTGGGCGATGTGATCCAGCGCGTCGGCCACGAAGTCCACCGGCACGATGTTGAAGTGGCCGCTCTCCACGCCGATCAGCGGGATCCAGTTGGGCAGGAAGTCCTTGAGCTTCTGAATCAGCTTGAAGAAGTAGTAGGGGCCGTCGATCTTGTCCATCTCGCCGGTCTGGGAGTGGCCGACCACCAGGGACGGCCGGTAGATCCGCCAGGGGATGCGGCTCTCCTGGCGCACCAGCGCTTCCGACTCGTGCTTGGTGAGCAGATAGGGATCGTTCAGCTCGCCGGCTTCCTCGAACATATCCTCGCTGAAGGTGCCCTCGTAAAGCCCGGCGGCGGCCACGGAAGACACATGATGGAACGCCTTGGCGTTGACCTTCTCGGCCAGTTTCAGCGTTTGCCGGGTGCCCTCGATGTTGATGTAGCGCTGGGTGTTTTCATCCGCGCTCAGGTCATAGATGGCGGCGAGATGGAAGAAGTGGTCGATCTGGCCCACCAGATCGTCCTGGTCCCGCTTGCTGACACCGAGCAGCTTCTTGGTCAGGTCCCCGGTGATCGGCACCAGCCGGCTCTCTTCCACGCACAGCCGTCGACGCATGGCGTCCAGCTTGTATTCCGAACCGGGCCGCACCAGGGCGAACACCCGGGCACCTTCGCGCTTGAGCAAACGCGCCACCAAGAAGCGGCCAATGAAACCGGTCGCGCCGGTAACGAAGTAATTCATGCGAAAACCCCTTTGCTGTCATCCCTGGTCACGGCCGTGCCGGCACCTGGTGTTGTTCTTGAATGTGGCGACCGTTCGATAATGCGCCGCCAACGCCTAAAGGGCCAGTGTTGACGCCCTTTTACACCCGTTACAACTAACAAGTGTTCGGCATTCTGTTTTATGAACAGTTGTTAGTCAAATGGTTTTTAATCGCTTGCGCTCGGGCTGTTTTCTGTGGCTATATGCAAGTCCTCTGAACTAACGAGTGTTCGTAAGATGAGCGAAGGTGCCCGGCAGCAGCAAAAGAAGCAGACCCGCGAGCGGATCCTGGACGCCGCCGGCCGTTTGATGGCCGACGGCCGGGGCCTGGACAGCCTCGGGCTGCGCGAGGTGGCCCGGGAGGCGGGGCTGGCCGCCACCTCCCTGTACAACCACTTTCCGGATATGGAGGCCCTGGGTCTGGCGCTGATCGACCGGGCCTGTTTTCACCTGCGCTCCTCCATGGCGGAGGGACGGCGCAGCATGATCGAGGTGGGCGCGGCCCGCGCGGTGCGGGAGCTGGTGGCCCGCTTCGTGCGCTTTCAGCAGGACTATGAGAACGAATTCCGGCTGCTGGTGCAGCAGCGCCTGGGCCGGCGCGCCAGTTATCGTCGGCGCATCCACGGCGAGTTGCAGCTGATGGTCAATGAGCTCGCCGAGGACGTGCGCGAGGCGGTGGCCGCCCAGGACCGCCCGCCGGTGCCCGCCCAGCGGGAGGCGGAGGCAGCCATTGCGGTGATGTTCGGCCTCGGCATCGCGATGCTGGATGTGTCGCCGGCGCGGCGGCGCGAGCTGGCCGGGAACGCCGGCGACCAGGTGGAAATCATCGCTCTGGGCGGGCGCTGTTGGGCCGCCGGGGACCGGTTGTAGCCGTAAGGATCGAAATCCCGGGCGCCAGGCGCTACGATGGAATGCTATTCCATAATTAGAAGGTAGGTTCATGAGCGCTGAAACCCTGTCCCTGGCCGACGCCCTCCGTGCGCGTCGCTCAGTGCGCGGCTTCCTGGATAAGCCGGTGCCGGAAGACACCCTCAAGGCAATATTCGAACTCGCCCAGCTGGCGCCTTCCAACTGCAACATTCAGCCCTGGAAGGTGTTCGTGGCCTCCGGCGAGGTGCGCGACGAATTGCGCCGCCGGATGGTGGAGAAAGTCACCGCCGGCGTGCCGATGGAGCCGGACTTCGAGCCCAACGCCGGCAAATTCAGCGGCGTCTACCGGCAACGGCAGGTGGATTGCGCGGTGGAGCTGTACAACAACATGGGCATCGCCCGGGACGACAAGCCCGGCCGCATGCGCGCGCAGTTGCGAAACTTCGAGCTGTTCGACGCGCCCCATGTGGTGTTCATCGGCATGGAGCGGGAATTCGGCCCCACCGTGGCGCTGGACGTGGGCATGTACATCCAGTCCCTGATGCTGGCGATGACCGCTTACGGCGTCGGGTCCTGCGCTCAGGGCAGCATGCGCTACTTCCCCAATGACGTGCGCGAGATCTTCGGCGAGCCGGCGTCCACCGCCATTCTGGTGGGCATCAGTTTCGGCTATGAGGATCCGGACGTGGCGGCCAACCGGACCCGTGTGGGGCGGGCCCCGCTGGCGGATTCGGTGGCCTTCAAGACGGCGCTCTAGGCGCTGTCCGGCCGCGCCCCGGGGTGAGGAAGAGGGCCGTTCGTGTTATACTGGGCGGCTATTTCCTACCCCCGGGGCAATATGGTCATCGTAAAAGGTGTGATTCCGGTCCGTGATACGCTGCGCGACAACGCCGTGGCACTGGCCCAGGAGCTGGCCACNCAGGCCCGCGCCGAACACGGCTGTGTGTCCTATGAGGTGTACGTCAAGGCGGACACCCCCAGGGTGATCATGCTGTGGCAGCAGTGGAAGACCCTGGACGATCTGGAGCGTCACTTCGACTCCGATCACCTGGACGCTTTCCTGGACCGGATTCCCGACATGATAGACGGCGAAGTGCACTCCATGCGCTTTGACGTTACCGACGAAGACGGCGAGCCGGTGGTGGAACCGCCCGCCGTGGAAGTGGCCGAAGGCACCACCCTGCACTGAGCCGGGCGCCGGCGGCCGGGAGCCTGACCCATCATGAAAACCCGAATCGATTCCCTCGACGACGTTATCTCCAGCTTCGCCGGGCAAGGCTACATCTGCGACCAGCGCACCGCCCTGGCGGTCTATCTGGCGGCGCAGCTGCACAAGCCGGTGCTGGTGGAGGGCCCGCCCGGGGTGGGCAAGACGGAACTGGCGAAAGCCGCCTCCGCCTTCCTGGAAGCGCCGTTGATCCGCCTGCAGTGCTACGAAGGCCTGGACGAAAGCCGCGCGCTGTACGAGTGGAAGTACGGCAAGCAGCTGCTCTATACCCAGTTGTTGCGCGACAAGCTCAGCGGGATGCTGGCGGACACCGACAGTCTCGAGCAGAGCATGGAACGGCTCGGCGATCTCGGCGATGCCTTCTACAGCGATACCTTCCTCGAGCCGAGGCCGTTGCTGCGTGCTCTGCGCGCCGACGAACCCGTGGTGCTNTTGATCGATGAAATCGACAAGGCGGATCAGGAATTCGAAGCCTTCCTGCTCGAATTGCTGTCCGATTTCCAGATCTCGATCCCGGANATGGGCACCGTGAAGGCCCGGCATCAGCCGCTGGTGTTCCTCACCAGNAACGACCAGCGGGAGCTCTCCGACGCGCTCAAGCGGCGCTGCCTGCATCTCTATATCCCCTATCCCGACGCCGCCCTCGAGCGCCGCATCCTGGCCGAGCGCGTGCCGGAGCTGGGCGAGCAGCTGCGCGATCAGTTGGTGGCGTTCATCCAGCACCTGCGCGAGCAGGACATGAAGAAGCTGCCGGCGATTTCGGAAACCCTGGACTGGGCGCGCGCCCTGGTGCTGTTGCACGCGGACACCCTTGAGCCGGAGCTGGTGGAACAGACCCTGGCTCTGGTGCTCAAGAACGAGCAGGACGTGGCGCTGGCCCGCGACCTGCTGCCGCACTGGTTCCGTAAACCCCGTTCCGCCTGAGGCGCCCCATGGCCGACCGCCGTTTGCATGAGTTCGTCCGCGCCCTGCGCGGCGCGGGCGTGCGCGTTTCGCCCACCGAGGCGGAAGAGGCGTTCCGCGCCGCCGCCCTGATCGGCTACCACCCCCGCGACCGGTTCCGCGAGACCCTGGCGCTCACCCTGGTGAAAAGCCAGCAGGAGCGCCCGGACTTCGACGCCTGTTTCGAGGCGTTTTTCCAGTTTGAATCCGCCGAGAACGAGGACGCCGGCGATCACGACGAGGCCGGCGAGCCGCTCTCGCCCCAGGAAGGGCAGGGCCTGTCCGAGCAGGCCGCGGAGCTGGTGGCGCAGGACGCGGGGCAACTGGAGCAGACCCTGGCACGCAACGCCGGCGAGATGGACTTCACCGATATGCAGGTGATCACCCAGCAGGGGCTGTATGCCCGCCGGCTGTTGATGAACATGGGCATGGGCGCGGTGGATGATGAGATCCTGCGGCTGGACGCCTCACCGCGCGGTGCCGATCAGCGCCGTGCCGGGGAATTGCGTGAGTGGCGCCAGCAGGTGCGCGAGCTGGCGGTGCGCCATGTGCGGCGGCAGTTCAATTTGCACGGCCGCGCCCATGGACGCGCCCTGCGCGAACACACCATGCGCGCGGCCCCGTTCCGCGACCTGCGTGAATTCAAACAGGTGCAGACCCTGGTGCGGCGCATGGCGCGCCGGCTCGCCAGCCTCCATCAGCGCCGCCAGAAAAAAGCCAAACGCGGCACTTTGGATGCGCGCCGCACCCTGGCGTCCAGCCTGCGCTACAACGCCGTGCCGGTGCAGCTGCACTGGCGCCAGAAACGCCGGCTCAAATCCAAGGTACTGGTGATCTGCGATGTCTCCAGCTCGGTGCGGGACGCCGCCCGGTTTCTGTTGCAGTTCCTGTACGCGATGACCGATGTGCTGCCGCGGGTGCGCAGCTTTGCGTTCGCCGCCCGCTTCGACGAGGTCACCGAGGATTTCGACCGCTACCCGCCGGACGTGGCGGTGGGTCGGATTCTCGACCGGGTGTCCGGCAGCGGCACCGATTACGGCACCATGTTCGAAGAGTTCGTGGCGCTGTGCGGGTCGGAGATCGACCGCCACACCACGGTGATCATCCTCGGCGACGCCCGCAATAACGACCTGCCCGCCGGCGAGCAGCACCTGGCCGAAGTGTCCCGCCGCGCCAAGCAGGTGTTCTGGCTGAATCCGGAGCCGCCTTCGCGCTGGAACAGCGGCGATGCGATCATGGCCCGCTACCAACCCTATTGCCGCGCCGCGCGGCGCTGCGCCTCGCTCAATGACCTGAGCCGCTTCACGGACTATCTGCTGAAAAGCGTCTAACGGCCGTTGGCGATGCCCCTCAGCGCACCGCTGAGGGCCTCGTCCAGACGGCGCAGATTCACCGGCTTGGCGATGTGGCCGATCATGCCGGCGTCGTGGCAGGCGGCGATTTTGTCCGGCACCGCGTGGGCGGTCAGGGCGATCACCGGAATCACCGGCAGGCGGCCCTGGCGCTGCAGGTCCTGGATCGACCGGGTGGTTTCGAAACCGTCCATGTCCGGCATCTCGCAATCCATCAGAATAAGATCGAACTGCGCCGGCCGCGACAGCAACACCGCCAGGGCCTCGGCGCCGCTCTCCGCGGTTTCGCACTGGTGGCCCAGCTTGCGGCACAGCCCTTCGGCCACCAGCAGGTTGATGTGGTTGTCGTCGACGATCAGCAGCCGGGCGCCGACCACGCTGGCGGGGCGTTCCTCCTCCGGCACCGGGGCGTCCTGGACCTTGCCGGCGGGAAGCGGTAGCCGCACCCAGAAACGAGAGCCGCCCGCCTCGCTGCTCTGAAAGCCGATCTCGCCACCCATGATTTCCGCCAGCTGCCGGCAGATCGCCAGCCCCAGCCCGGTGCCGCCGTAGCGACGCCGGCTGGTCTGATCGCCCTGGTGGAAATAGTCGAACAAACGCGATTGCTGGTCGGCGGGAATGCCGATGCCGGTGTCGGTGATTTCGAACAGGACATAGTCCCGGTTGGCCTCGTCCCGCCGCGCGGAGACCTGGATGCGGCCGTTCTCGGTGAACTTGACCGCGTTGCTGATCAGGTTGACCAGGATCTGGCGCAGCCGCACCGGATCGCCGACGCAGTACTCACCGAGCTCCGGGTCCAGGGCCTCACTCAGGGTGTTGGCGTTCAGGCGGGCGCGGTGCTCGAACAGCGCCACGCATTCGCCGATCAGCGCCGGCAGATCCAGCCTGGTCTGTTCGATGGGCATCTTGCCCGCGTCCAGTCGGGAGTAGTCCAGGACGTCATTGATCAAATCCAGCAAGGTGTTGCCGGACTGTTCAATCACATGCAGTTGGCGTCGCTGAGTTTCATCCAGATTGGAGTCGCGCAGCATATCCACGGTGCCGATAATGCCGTTGAGCGGCGTGCGGATTTCATGGCTCATAACGGCAAGGAACTCGCTGCGGGCGCTAAGGGCCGTGTTCAGTTCATGGGTGCGTTCCTCCACGCGGCGCTCCAGTGCCTCCTGGGCTTCCTTGTGGATGCGCTCGTTCTCCGACTTCAGAGTGGTCATGCGGTGGGCCAGCGCGAAGGAGAGTAGCAGCGCCTCGGTGACGGTGCCCAGCTGCAGGGCGTTCTCGATCAACCAGCTGCCGCCGATCAGGTTGAAGGTCTTGAGAATATAGATCACCGACGCCAGCCCCACGGCGGTAAACGCCAGCAAAAAGAAGCGCGCCGGCCGGTAGCCCTGGCGGATCGACCAGATCGCCAGGGCGATGGCGATGAACGGCCAGGGGAAGATGATCGCCGAAGAAAACTGAATAAAAAACGTGAAATTGAGCAGGGTGAACGGGGCAAGAGCGATCAGCGCCAGGCCGGCCAGCATCAATATACGGTTAAGCCCCGACGCCGCTTTTTTGAGCTCCAGGAACGAGCAGGAAAAAAAGATCGAAAAGGCCAACGTCAGTAAATTGAGCACCGGCAGACTGCGGTGATTCCATTCGCTGGCGCCGGGCCAGAGCCACTGATAGGCCAGCCCCTCGCGGGCGAAGAGGTTCAAGCCGAACAACCCCAAATACAGCACGTAAAGCAGATAGCTGGGCTCGCGGATGGAGAAGAAAATCAGCAAATTGAACAGGCACATGATCAGCACCGAGCCGAAATAAAAGCCGTAGCTGAGCTTCAGATAACCGTCATGCTGATTGAATTCATCCGGGGCGCGAATCGACAACGGAAAGTCGATCACGTTGTCGCCCCTGGCCCGGAACAGAAGGGACCGTTGCGCTTGCTGGGGAATGGCGAGCGGAAAAACCAACTGATGGTGAGGGAAGGGGCGGTCCGCGAAGGGCACCCGGTCGCCGCTGCGCTGATGGCGCAGCAGGGTGCCCGCCGGGTCATAGACGTACAGATCCAGGTAATCCAGGTGCGGCCGCCCGGCGCGCAGGTACCAGAGCCCGGTGTCGGACTGGTTGTCCAGGCTTAGCAGGAACCACTGGTCCTGTTCCCGAAACCCCATGGCCGGATAACGGCTGCCCAGCCGCTGGCCCTTGCCGCTGCGCAGTGCCTCCAGTGCCTGTTCGGGCGACAGTTCACCCGGCGCGGCTTCCAGCCAGCGCAGGTCCGGTGACGCCTGATAGTCAGAGCGCTGCTTTCCCAATTCCAGAGCCTGCACCGTGCCCGCGACAAGAAGAAAGCAGAGGCCCGCCAACCATGAAGCTCCCTGCATTAGTGTTCCCCCTCGCAAAGCGTGAACTCCGTCACTGCCCTTTTACCGTATTTAACCGGGCCGGAGGAACGGCTCCAAGCGCTGATGTTCAAATTACTGACTTCTAACGCAAAGGAGAGGCACATGAAGATACGAATCCTGAGTAGTGCAATGGTGTTGTCCTGTTCGGTGATGGCCGGCGGCGCGTTCGCGGCCGGGCCCTATATCGGCGCCAACTACAATCAGATTCAGTACGACAACGACGACGTCGATGAGGACACCCTGAAAGTGGACGGCGTCACGTTGCGGGCCGGCTTTGAGTTCAATGACTTTATCGCGTTGGAAGCGCGCGGCGGCACCGGCATCGATGGTGATTCCAAAAACGCGCCCCTGGGTACCTTCGAGTACGACATGGATCACATGTACGGCGGCTATCTGAAACTCTCCGCGCCGCTGTCCGATGCCATCCATCCCTACGTGATCGGCGGCTACAGCAAAATGAAAGCGGACGTTAAGTACACCGTGGCCGGTGTCAGCACGGACGAGAGCGAGCACTTTGAAGACGAGTCCTACGGCGCCGGTCTGGATTTCAATATCACCGACACCCTGGGCGCCAACCTGGAATACATGCGCTATTACGATCAGGACGAGGAGGAAATTTCCGCGGTCAGCGTGGGTCTGCGCTCCGCCTTTTGATCCTCTCTCACTCCGCCCCCGACAACGCCGGCGTTCGCCGGCGTTTTGCTGTCCGCGATAACGGTCAGCCCGCCCGGGTGAGCAGCTTCTCCAGCCTTGGCCGGAAGGCCGTCGCCACCCCCAGATTTTTCATTGTCCAGTAGTGGCCGCCCACCACCCGCTGTACCAGCAAGGTGCGCGAACTGGGCTGAAACTTGAGCATCTCTTCCAGCGGCGTGCGGCGGGCCTGCTGCACCACGTCCTGGTGCAGGCTGGCCTGGGCGAAATCAAAGGGCGTCTCGGCGAACGCCTTGAGCAGCAGTGGCACCCAGGCCTGATAGAGCCGGTCGGAGACCTCGCTGTCGCTGCGCCGCGCGCCGATTGCCAACAAGGCCCGGTCCAGGGTCCGCCAGTCGGCATCCAATGAGGCGCGCACCAGCGTGGCCATCAGGCGCACGTCCTCTTCCGGCAGCCGTTTCACCGCGCCGAAATCGTACAGCACGATGCTGCCGTCGGTGCGGAACGCGAAATTGCCCGGGTGGGGATCGCAGTGCACCGTGTGCAACTCGAAGATCTGCCGCCCGATGATATCGAACAGTCGCTCGCCCAGCCGGTTACGCAGCGCCTGATCAAAGCCGTTGGCGTCGCTGACGTTCTCCAGGGGGACGCCGTCCTCGAAACTCAACGTCAGTACCGTGGCGCCGGACAGGTCGGCGAACACGGTGGGGATCACCACATCGTCGTCTTCCGCATGGAAAGTCTGGAACAGGCGCACGTTCTCCGCTTCGCGCAGGTAATCCAGCTCATCTTCCAGTTGCGCGCGGATCTCCTTGAACACCGCGTCCAGCGCGCGCTCGTCCACGCGCAGCAAGCTGCCCAGTTTGAGAATGCGCTTGAGGTGCTTCATGTCCGAGTCGATCGAGGCCTTGACCGCCGGATACTGAATTTTCACCACCACGTCATCGCCGGCCAGCGTGGTGGCCCGGTGCACCTGGCCGATGGAAGCGGCCGCGAAGGGCGTCTCGTCGAATGTCTGGAAGTAGTCGCCCACCGGGCCGCCCAGCTCCTTTTCCAGCTGCCGCCGGATCACGTGGAAGGGCATCGGTGCCGAGGCGTTCTGCAGCACCGCCAGCTGCTCGCTGATTTCGCGGGGCAGCACGTCCTGCATTTGCGAGGCGATTTGCCCGACCTTCATGACCGCGCCTTTCATCTGCCCGAGCGTGGCCGCCACTTCCTGGCCGATATGGCGCATCAGCGCTTCGCGGCTGGTGGCGCGGTCCTGTTCCGACTGAAATAACCCTTTCACCTGATGAGAGGCGACGCGGGTGGCGATGGACGTCGTCATGCCAGTCAGTTTCCAGAGGCGCCCGGTGGTGGAAGCGGGGCGCCGTTCCCGTCCGCGTTTTGCCATGCTGCGTGGTCCCGTGATCGAAAAAGCGGTGGCGGATTCGCACACCGTGCTGAAATGCAGAGACTAGTCCGCTGTCCGGCCCCTGTCATCGGGTATTCGGGCCAAAGCCGGGCAAAAAAAAGGGGCCCGGGAGGGCCCCATTAAAGGAGAGTAGGCAGAATTCCAGAAATCAGGCGCGCTCTTTCTCGCCGGTGCTGACCAGATCGTCGAACAGTTTCTGGCTCTGTTCGCGCAGGGTGCTCACGGCGCCGAGGCCGGCGAGCACGAATTCGTTGGTTTCCTCGGCTTTCTCGCCGCGCTCCTGCTTGCCGCTGGCGACGAACCGCTCGTACAGCTCGTGGCGCTTTTGCGGCGCTTCGTTAAGCAGTTTGCGAGTGCTCACTACCAGGCCACGACTGGCCAGAAGGGCTTTGGATTTGCCTTCGGCCTCGTCGCCATAGGCTTCCTGGCCGGCTTGCACGTACTTGTCGTACAGCTCTTCGGAGCTGTCACCGGCTTTGCTGTAGGCGCCCAGACCGGCCAGGTACAGTTTGTTGCCCAGGGTCTTGGCACGCTGAATCAGGTTGTCTTGCTGGTCGCGAATCTCTTTCAGTTCACCCATGATCGTTCCTCTCTCTTGCTGAGAATGTCGGCGACCGGAGAGGTCGCGCCTTGATGGGCCCTATAGTAGAGCGCGGGATCGAGGGTTGGTGGTGCTACTGTCTGACAATAGGACAATCGATGGGGCAATGGATGTGGCACGCTGTGACGGAATTCCCAGCCCGGCCGCCAAGTCAAACGTGGCGGGAACCCGCACCGAGCGCTTACACTCCATAGGAAAGTATTAATCGGCAGAGATAAGAATTCATGATTGAGAAATTCATTGCCAAGGTGCCCAGCCGGATTTGGGCGGACGGGCGTCCGGCCAGAGCGCGGCAATGGGATGCCGAGTTCAACGTGGCGGCCTGGGCCCGAATCTCCGGGAAGCCGGGCACGGTGCAGTTGTTGGTGCGTTATCTGGACACCAACAATGATCAGGCGATTCTGGTCGATGCCGCCGAAGTAAACGGCGATGGCAGCGCCTTGCTGTCCGGGCTGGTCCGCCTGCGGTTCAACGACAGCGTTGAGCAGGTTCAGGTGTCCCTGCGGCTGTCGGATCCGGGCATGCGCTACGTGGTGGAGGAGCTGTACATGCAGCGGCGCGGCACGGCGCTGCGCCCTCAGGACAAGTTGATCTCCAACTACTGAGACCTTCCGGAATTTCTGTCGAAAAAAGGCCGCCGGGCCCGCTCCCCTTTCGCGGGCCCGGCTCCTTACCCCCCTAGATGGGCCCGCCGCCTTGGCGGCAAGGCCCGTTCCCCCCGACGCTTCGGGTTTTCGGTGCGGTTGTTTCCGGCGGCGGTATCGTCGCCACACTCCAGCAGGGACTCGGGCCAGTCCTGAAAATCCAGGCCGGTGAGCCGGTTCAGGTTCTCCAGAGCGGTTTCCGGGTGCCGCTTTTCGATTCTTATCACCTTGCTCATGACGCTTCACTCGTTGCCTGAGTCAGAGGAAGCGAGAACCATGCCAAGGCATATAAAATTTTTTTTGCTGGAAAATCAGTCGGTTGGCGCTGTCAGGGCCGGGCAGGGGCCGGAGCACCGGCGCGCGCCGGCAAGATGTGACAATCTTTGCCAGTGGCGCCGGGGGTCGGACAGGGCGGTGCCGACGCGGTCAATCGAGGAAGAAATCAGGCAGTAACTGGTCGTCGGAAAGCTGCGGGTCCACCTTGTACACCGACAGATCGGTGACGCCGGCCTGGCGGACCACCTCGTCGTCGATAAAGAAGTTGCCGCTGCACTCCGCCTGGGGCCGGGTGAGGATCCAGTGCGCCGCGTCCGCCATGATCTCCGGCTGGCGCGCTGCCCGCACCGCCATCTCGCCGCCCAGATGGTTGCGCACCGCGGCGGTGTTGATGGCCGTGCGCGGCCAGAGCGCGTTCACCCCCACCTTGCCGGCGTATTCGTCCGCCATGCCCAGCACGCACAGGCTCATGCCGTACTTGGCCATGGTGTAGGCCAGATGGCGGCCGAACCAGGCCGGATTCAGGTTCAGCGGCGGTGACAGATTGAGAATGTGCGGGTTGTCCGCCCGGCGCAGCAGCGGCAGACACAGCTTGCTGGTCATGAAGGTGCCGCGGCTGTTGACCTGATTCATCAGGTCATAGGACTTCATGGTGGTGGCTTCCGTGGGGGTCAGGGCGATGGCGCTGGCGTTATTGACCAGAATGTCGATGCCGCCGAACTCGGCTTCGGCCTTGTCCACGGCGGCCTGAACCTGATCCTCGTAACGGATGTCGCCGACACACACCAACGCCTCGCCGCCGGCCTCGCGAATTTCCTCGGCGGCGGTATAGAGCGTGCCCGGCAGCTTCGGGTGCGGCTCGGTGGTCTTGGCGAACAGCACCACCCGGGCGCCGTCGCGGGCGGCGCGCACGCCGATGGCTTTGCCAATGCCGCGGCTGGCACCGGTGATGAACAGGGTCTTTCCTTTCAGGCTGGCGGCGGTCATGGCCGGATCCTCGGCATCAAGAAGGGAGATTCACGCTAGCAAGAGCGGGCCCGTGGCGGCAATACACAAACCGCCGGGTTATGGCTCCCGGTCGGCGAGGACTTGCTCCCGCGCTTGGGAAACGGGTATCTTGTGGCCTGTCTGGTCATTTTGGGCCAACGGAGCGGCTCCGGATCGGGCGAAGACACAGCTTGGTGAAGACGGGCAATTAAGTATGACGATTCTAAAAATGACGGCGGAGGACTACACCCTGTCCGCCGAATACCTGGGCCCGATGCTGGAGGCCCTGCAAAAACGGGGCATCGACGAACAGGAGGCGCTGGCCGGTCTGGACATAGAACCGGGCTGCTGGCGCGATCCCAAGGCCCGTGTCACCGCTCTGACCTTCAAACGCTTCGCCCGGCGGCTGGTGGAACTGACCGGCGAGCCCTGGATCGGCTGGGAGCTGGGCGCCTCCATGCCGTTGTCATCGCACGGATTTCTCGGTTACGCGGCGATGAGCAGCAACACGCTGGGGGACGCCATTGAACTGGCGGTGAAGTTTTTCCGCACCCGCGGCACCATTGTCCAGCTGGAGGCTTTCGTGGAGGGCGAATGGGCGGTGCTGCAGCTCAACGAGATGCTGTCACTCGGCGAACACGGGCCGCTGCTCACCGAAAGCCTGTTCTCCAGTTTTCACTTCATGGGGCTGCAGCTGATGCCGGACATTGAGATCCTCGGAGAGTTGCGCTTCGCCTACCCGGAGCCGGAATACTTTTCCCGCCTGCGGCCGATGATTCCGGTACCGATCTATTTCGACTGCGCCTACAGCCAGATGCGCTTCCCCGCCGAGCGGCTGCAACGGCGGCTACGCTTCGCCGACCCGCGCCTGGCGCAGATGGCCGCCGCCCAGTGCGAGCAGGAGATGGAGCAGATCAAGGCGCCGCCGGCGCTGCTGGGCCAGGTCCGGCGGGTGATGCTGGCGGGCTCCGGCGGCTTCCCGGGCGTCGAGGAGGTGGCGTCGGAGATGCACATGTCGTCGCGGACGCTCAAGCGCAAACTCCAGCAGCTGGGCACCAGCTATCAGAAGTTGCTGGATGATCTGCGCAAGGGGTTGGCGGTGGAATATCTCACCCAGAGCGGGCGTTCCGTGGACGATATCGCCCTGGCGCTGGGCTATTCGGACGCCTCCAATTTCGCCCGCGCCTTCCGGCGCTGGACCGGCAAGAGCCCGTCGGACTACCGCTGAACGGCGCTACAACCTGGCGATCAGATCCGCCACGGCGCCGCCCAGGCCGCCCAACAGCAGCGTCAGGGAGGCCAGGAAGCCGAGCAGAAAGCCGCGCCCCCGGTCCCGGGGCGACGCCAGATAGGCGTTGAAATAGAGCTGCCGGCCGACCACGAACAGGGCCCCCACCGCCGCGGCGGCGCGCGGTTCCAGATACCAGGCGCACAGCCACAGGCCGGGCAGGAACAGGATCAGCTGCTCCACCGTGTTGGCGTGCACGCGCAGGCTGCGCTCGAACAATTCGTGGCCCTGCACCGCCGGCGCGCGGATCTGGTACTTGACCCGGGCACGGCCGACGACAAAGCTGAACAGCGCGCACTGCAGCAACGCCACGACGGTAATGATGGCAACCCATTCCATGACTTTCCCCTAAGCAGGTATGGTTAAGCCGGCGCCAGGCAGAGAGCGCCGCTATATTCTTATTTTTGCGCATCATCCTAGAGCGTTTTTCGTACGATCGCATCTTTTGCCGCCGGGATCGGCCCGGTGGCGTGACCACGGAATCGAGAATGACGGAATTACACCCACGCCTGGCGGCGGACACCGGCGCCCTGGGCGAGACTGAACTGTGCTGGCTGCGCTGGATGCGTGATGCCCGTTTCCCCTGGCTGATCGTGGTGCCCAAGCGCGACGGTCTGCGCGAGTGGCACCACCTGCCGGCGCCGGACCAGCAGCGGCTATTGTCGACCGTGAATCACCTGGCCGGGGAGCTGGAGAGGGTCACCGGCGCCGACAAGATCAATCTCGGCGCCCTCGGCAATCTGGTGCCGCAGCTGCACGTGCACATCATTGCCCGCTTTCGCGACGATCCCTGCTGGCCCGGGCCGGTGTGGGGGCAGGGCGAGCCGGTGCCGGTGGAGAGCACGCCGGACTGGCTGGCGCGGCTTGCGCTGCCCGAGGAGAGCTAGAGATGGAATTAATCGCGGTGGACGTGCAATGCCCCCATTGCTGGGAGCATTTCGAAGCGCTGGTGGACCCGTCCCAGGGGGATCAGGAATACGTGGAGGACTGCCACATCTGCTGCCGCCCCCTGGTGCTCACCGTCGACCTCACCGACCCCGAGGCGCCCTCGGTATCGGTGACGCCGGAAAACGACTGACGGGCCCGCTCAGGGGTTGTCGTTGCCGGCCAGGAAGGCCTGCATTTCCGGGTCGTTGAGCATCCGCTCGATGGAGCGGCTGAGGATGTCGTTGACCATTTCCTGGTTGCGCGCCGCCGACGGCGTAAAGGGCAGGTCGTGCTCCACGCTGCTCTTGTAAGTGCCCACATGGGTGGTTTCCCCGCGCCGGGCCTCGGCCACCAGCTCCAGGTTCAGGGTCACTTCGTTGACCACCGAGCCTTCTTCGGGGATGTATTCCAGTTTCTCCAGGCGCACTTCCAGGGTGGTGGCGTCTTCGCCCGGGTTAAAGGCGTTATAGCCCAGCGTCTGCAGCCCCTGGCGCACGGTTTCGGCGATCGCCGGGCGCAGGTCGTTGGCCGGCTGCACCAGGGAAGTGTCCTTGTACACACCGCCCCGCGAGCCGAATGCCTTGCGGTCACGGGAGTCCACCGCGATCACCTGCACCGGCTGGTTGTTGCCGCGGTTGGCGGGCTGCACTTCGGCGGTGGGTTTTACTTCGATCTGCTGGGGGCTGAGCGCGCAGCCGGTCAGCGACAGCGCCAGGGCGGCGCCGGTGAAAAGCATGGTGAGGGTCGATTTCATCCGTGTGGTCTCCGTAAGGGCGTTCACTGAAACGGGGTCTTGGTTCGACTCCATCAATTTTAGTGCGTTCGCTTCAAGGATTCTTCCGCCAGATTGTGGAGTGCGTCCTTGTAGCGGGAAGCGGGCACCGGCGCCAGCGCGTCCAGGGCCAGCCGGGTCTGCTCGGCGGCCCGGTCCACGGTGTAGCTGAGCCCGCCGCAGTCGTGCACGATCTCGACGATCTGTTCCAGTTGCTCCAGGCCGCCGGTGCGGATCGCGTCCTTGATCAGCCCGGCCTGCTCCGGGGCGCCGTGCTGGATGGCGTAAATCAGGGGCAGGGTGGGTTTGCCCTCGGCCAGGTCGTCGCCCACGTTCTTGCCGAGCTCATTGACGTCGCCCTGGTAGTCGAGCACGTCGTCGATCAGCTGGAAGGCGATGCCCAGATGGCGGCCAAAGGTGGCGAACGACTGGGAAAAGTCCGTTTCCGTGCGGGCGCCCAGCACCGCGCCGGTCTCCGCCGCCGACTCGAACATCTTGGCGGTCTTGTGGTGGATCACGCGCATGTAGCTGGGCTCGGTGGTGCTCGGGTCGCGGGTATTGATCAGCTGCAGCACCTCGCCCTCGGAGATGGTGTTGGTGCTCTGCGAGAGGATCTCCAGCAGGCGCTGATCGCGCAGCGCCACCATCAGCTGAAACGCCCGGGAAATCAGGAAGTCGCCCACCAGCACGCTGGCCGAGTTGCCCCAGACCGCGTTCACCGTGGGCCGGCCCCGGCGCAGGCTGGATTCGTCCACCACGTCGTCGTGGAGCAGGGTGGCGGTGTGCAAAAATTCGATCACCGCCGCCACATCCACGTGCTGGGCGCCGGTATAGCCGGATGCGCGGGCGCTCAGCAGCCCCACCAGCGGACGCAGACGTTTGCCGCCGGAGTCGACGATGTACTCCCCCACCTCGCGGATCAGCGGTACCTCGGTGTCCAGGTGGCGGGTGATGAAGCGGTTCACCGCCTCGAAATCCTCGGCGACGACAGAGCTGATGGCCTTGAAATCCATGAAGTAGCTATCCGGCTAAAAAGGGGCGGTAAACAGCGGGCAATGCTAGCAGCGGGGCCCCGCCAGTCAAGAAAACCCGGCCACCGGAAGGTCGCTGTAAAAGCCGTGTCATGCGGGCTTGAGGCGCATCAACCTTTAGCGTACACTTCGCGACCCGATTTAATCATCCCACGGGCACCGAAAGCGACCGCCTGATGTCAGGGCCGGGTCCGCCCAAGAGGAACCATCTGGAGCAAGTAGATGTACGCAGTCATCAAAACGGGTGGCAAGCAGTACCGCGTTGAAGAGGGTGACACCCTGCGCGTGGAGAAGATCGAAGTGGCCACCGGTGAATCCGTGGACTTTGATCAGGTGCTGCTGGTCGCCGACGGCGACGACGTGAAGGTCGGCCAGCCGCTGCTGGAAGGCGCCAAGGTCACCGCCGAAGTGGTTGAGCAGGGCCGTCACAAGAAGGTTAAGATTGTGAAGTTCCGCCGCCGCAAGCACTCCCGCAAGCAGCAGGGCCATCGCCAGTGGTACACTGCGGTGAAAATCACCGGGATCCAGGGCTGATCCGGACGCAACGAGAGGATTGAAACATGGCACATAAAAAAGCCGGTGGTAGTACTCGTAACGGTCGCGACTCGGAAAGTAAACGCCTTGGCGTGAAGCGCTTCGGCGGCCAGGTCGTTCAGGCCGGCGAAATCATCGTTCGCCAGCGCGGCACCCGTTTCCACCCCGGAGTAAACACCGGGATTGGCAAGGACCACACCATCTTCGCCAAGGAAGCCGGACGCGTGAAGTTCGAAGTCAAAGGCCCGCTCAGCCGCAAATACGTGGTGATCGAGCCCGTGGCCTGATCCCTCCGGGATCTGAAAAAGCCCCGCGAGGCTCGCGCCCGCGGGGCTTTTTTGTGGCCGCCTTCCCTGGCGGCCACCCTTCGGGCCGTCGCTGGCGCGACGTCAAAAATCGCTCCTGGCGATTTTTTGTGAGCGACCGGGCGCCCTACGTTAGAATGCCTCCTTTAATCGCTATTAAGAGCCGTCACCATGCAATTCGTCGACGAAGCCACCATTGATGTCCGCGCCGGAAGCGGGGGGCACGGCTGCCTGAGCTTCCGTCGTGAAAAGTACGTGGAGTTCGGCGGCCCCGACGGGGGAGACGGCGGCGCCGGCGGTCATGTGTACGTGGAAGCGGACACCAATCTGAACACCCTGGTGGATTACCGCTACGAGCGCTCGTTCAAGGCGCGCAACGGTGAGCCCGGCAAGGGCCGGCAGATGACCGGTAAATCCGCCGAGGACGTGGTGCTGAAAGTGCCGGTGGGCACCACCGTGGTGGACGTGGACACCGACGAGGTGCTTGCCGACCTGACCGCCGCCGACCAGAAGGTGATGGTGGCGCGGGGCGGCCGCGGCGGGCTCGGCAACGTGCACTTCAAAAGCAGCGTCAACCAGGCGCCGCGCAAGACCACCAACGGCACGCCCGGCGAAGCCCGGCGTCTGCGCCTGGAGCTCAAGGTGCTGGCGGACGTGGGCCTGCTGGGCATGCCCAACGCCGGCAAGAGCACCCTGATTCGCGCCATTTCCGCCGCCAAGCCCAAGGTGGCGGATTACCCCTTCACCACCCTGATCCCCAACCTGGGGGTGGTGAAGGCGGACCGCTACCGCAGCTTCGTGGTCGCCGATATTCCCGGCCTGATCGAGGGGGCCGCCGAGGGCGCCGGCCTGGGCATCCGCTTCCTGAAGCATCTGGCGCGCACCCGGTTGCTGCTGCACGTGGTGGATATGGCGCCCCTGGACGGCAACCCGGCGGACCACATCGACGCCATCGCCGACGAACTGGACCGGTTTTCCCCGGCGCTGGCGGAGCAGGAGCGCTGGCTGGTGTTCAACAAGATCGACCTGTTGCCCGACGATGAGGCGGAGCAACGGGTCGCTGAGATTGTTGAAGAGCTGGGCTGGCAAGGCCCGGTGTTCCGTATTTCCGCCGCCGCCGGGGTGGGCTGCGAAGAGCTGGTCTACGCGCTGATGAACGCCATCGAGGAGCGCCGTCTGCGCGAACAGGAGGACCCGGACTACGCCGCCGAGCAGCGCGATCTGCGCGCGCGCCTGGAAGAAGAGGCCCGCGAGAAGATCCAGGAAATCAAGCGGGACCGCCGCGCGGCCCGCGACAATGACGACGACGATGATGATGACGATCACGACGTGGAGATCGTCTACGAACCCTGATCGGCCATCACTCTACTGAAAGCGGGAAAGGCACCATGGCGCAACGCGCACGCTGGGTAATCAAGATTGGCAGCGCTCTGCTCACCAACGACGGCCGCGGCCTGGACCGGGACCTGATGCAGGTCTGGGTGGACCGCATGGTGGCCCTGCGCGCGCGCGGCATCGACGTCATGGTGGTGTCCTCCGGCGCGGTGGCCGAGGGCATGACCCGGCTGGGCTGGGCGCGCCGCCCGGACTCCGTGCATCAGCTGCAGGCCGCCGCCGCCGTCGGGCAGATGGGGCTGGTGCAGGCCTGGGAATCCTGCTTCCAGAAGCACCGGCTGCACACCGCCCAGGTGCTGCTCACCCACGACGATCTCTCCGATCGCAAGCGCTACCTGAACGCGCGCAGTACCCTGCTGACGCTGCTGGGCTTTTCCGTGGTGCCGGTGGTCAACGAAAACGACACCGTGGTCACCGACGAAATCCGCTTCGGCGATAACGACACCCTGGCCGCCCTGGTGGCCAACCTGGTGGAGGCCGAGCGGCTGGTGATCCTCACCGACCAGGACGGTCTGTTCGACGCCGACCCCCGCCAGAACCCGGCGGCGCGCCTGATTCCCAGCGCCCGCGCCTCCGACCCGGCCCTGGCGGCCATGGCCGGCGGCGGCGGCTCCGGGCTGGGCCGGGGCGGCATGACCACCAAGGTGCGCGCGGCGTCGCTGGCGGCGCGTTCGGGCACCATGACCACCATCGCCTCCGGACGCCGACCGGAGGTGCTCACCGAGCTGGTGGATGGCCAGGCCCCGGGCACCACGCTGTTGCCGGACACCTCACCGATGAACGCCCGCAAACAGTGGCTGGCCGGCCATCTGCGCATGCGCGGCCGGCTGATTCTCGACGACGGCGCCGCCCGGCGGCTGCGCGAGGCCGGCTCCAGCCTGCTGCCCGTGGGCGTGGTGGACGTGTTCGGTCAGTTCTCGCGCGGTGAGATGGTGGCCTGCGAGGACCGGCACGGCGAGCGCGTGGCCTGCGGCCTGGTCAACTACGACGCCGCCGACGCCCGCCGCCTGTGCGGCAAGAAGAGCCACGAAATCGCCGACGTGCTGGGCTTTATGAACGAGGAAGAATTGATCCACCGGGACAATATGGTGGTTCTGTAGCCCGAAGGCGGATCGTCAGGCATAAAAAAACCGGCCAGAGGCCGGTTTTTTTAGCGAACGCGTTCGATCGATCAGGCCGCCATGGCCTTGATCTTGGCGTTCAGGCGGCTCTTGTGACGAGCGGATTTGTTCGGGTGGAACTTACCCTTCTGGGTGGCCTTATCCAGCACCGAGGTCGCCTTTTGGTACGCTTGCTGAGCGGCGCCTTGGTCGCCGGACGCAATGGCCGCGTTCACCTTCTTGAGGTACGTACGCACCATGGAACGCATCGCTGCGTTGTGCTTACGACGCTGTTCCGCCTGACGCGCGCGCTTGCGTGCTTGCGGTGAGTTAGCCAAGGTCCTGCTCCTATATATAAATCGGTAATTCGATGGTGATAATCGATGAGGACCGGGCGGATACTGCCATTGGCCGGTCCTGAAGACGCGCAACTATGCCGATCCGGGTGCGGATTGTCAATCCCCGGGGCGGGCCTGTGGCGGTGGCGGCGGGCTTTGGTTACTCTTGGCCGGTTTTTCGGAGGCGCCGGGATGGACGAGCAGAAAACAGCGGGAAAGAAGGGCGGTTTGCTGGCCTCGACCCTGGTGGTGAGCAGCATGACGCTGCTGTCCCGGGTGCTGGGGCTGGTCCGCGACGTGGTGCTGGCACGGCTGCTGGGCGCCTCGGCGGGCACCGACGCCTTCTTCGTGGCGTTCCGCATCCCCAATTTCCTGCGCCGCCTGTTCGCCGAGGGCGCCTTCAACCAGGCCTTCGTGCCGGTGCTCAGCGAATACCGCACCCGGCAGCGCGACGAGGGCAGCGTCGCCGCCACCAAGATGCTGATCGACCGGGTGGCCGGCACCCTGGGCGGCACCCTGGCCCTGATCACCCTGGTCGGGGTGCTGGCGGCACCGCTGCTGATCTGGCTGTTCGCCCCCGGCTTCGGCGACGACCCGCACAAGCGCGCCCTGGCGGTGGAAATGCTGCGGCTCACCTTCCCGTATCTGTTTTTCATCTCGCTGACCGCCTTCGCCGGCGCCATTCTCAATACCTGGAACCGCTTCGCGGTGCCCGCCTTCACCCCGGTGCTGCTCAATCTCAGCCTGATCGGCAGCGCTCTGTATCTGGCGCCGCAGTTCACGGAGGGGCGTATGGCGGTGGCGCTGGCCTGGGGCGTGCTGATCGCCGGCACCGTGCAGTTGCTGTTCCAGTTGCCGTTCCTGGCCCGTCTCAATTTGATGCCGGTGCCGCGCATGGCCTGGCGCGACGAAGGCGTGCGCCGCATCCTGCGCCTGATGGCGCCGGCCATGTTCGGGGTGTCGGTGAGCCAGATCAATCTGCTGCTGGACACGGTGCTGGCGTCCCTGCTGCAGACCGGCTCGGTGACCTGGCTGTACTACTCTGACCGGCTGGTGGAGTTGCCCCTGGGCGTGTTCGCCATCGCCATCGGCACGGTGATCCTGCCCAGCCTGTCCGGCAAGCACGCCGGGGACGATCCGCAAGCGTTCAGCCGCACCCTGGATTGGGCGCTGAAACTGGTGCTGCTGATCGGCGTGCCGGCGGCGCTGGCGCTGGCGGTGATCGCCGAGCCGCTGCTGGCGACCCTGTTCAACCATGGCGAGTTCGGCGCCAACGATGTGCTGCGCTCGGCGGAATCCCTGCGCGCTTACAGCGCCGGGCTGGTGGCCTTCATGCTGATCAAGATTCTGGCGCCGGGTTATTTTGCCCGCCAGGACACCCGCACGCCGGTAAAAATCGGCATCATCGCCATGGTCGCCAACATGGCCCTGAACCTGGCATTGATCTGGCCGCTGCAGCACGCCGGGCTGGCGCTGGCGACCTCGCTGTCCGCCTGGCTCAACGCCGGTCTGCTTTATATGGGGCTGCGCCGTGGCGGCGTGTATCGCCCGATGAAGGGCTGGTGGCAGCACGGCTTGCGGCTGGCTCTGGCCGGCGGTGCCATGGCCGGGGCGATCTACTGGCTGGCACGGCAGGCCACGGTGTGGCTGAATGGGGCGCTGTGGGATCGCATCCTCTGGCTGGGCCTGATCGTGGTGGCGGGATTGGCGGTTTATCTGTTCGCCTTGCTGATTCTTGGCCTCAGACCTCGCCACTTGCGCCGATGATTCCTATAATCGGCCCTCTTTTCTCCCGCGTGCCGGCATAAAGCCGGTGGGGCGGGAACCTGACGAGGGCGGAATGCGACTGATTCGCGGCATTCACAATCTGCGGGCGAGCCACCGGGGCTGCGTCGCCACCATCGGCAACTTCGATGGCGTCCATCTGGGGCATCAACGGATTCTCGATCAGGTGATCGACGAGGCGAGGGCGCGTGGCAAGCGCGCCACGGTGATGCTGTTCGAACCCCAGCCGCAGGAGTTTTTCTGCCCGGACCAGGCGCCGGCGCGGCTCAACAGCCTGCGTGACAAGTTGATCGCGCTGCGCGATTACGGCGTCGACCAGGTGCTGTGCGCCCGGTTCAACGAGTCGTTCCGCAGCCTCACCGCCGAGGCGTTCGTGCGCGACCTGCTGGTCGAGGGCCTGGGCATCGACTACCTGGTGGTGGGCGATGACTTCCGTTTCGGCCGTGGCCGTGACGGTGATTTCGATTACCTGAAACAGGCCGGTGAGCGGTTCGGTTTTCAGGTGACCGACACGCCGACCTGCGAAATCGACGGCGAGCGGGTGTCCAGCACGCGGGTACGCGCGGCGCTGGAGCAGGGCGATTTCCGCCTGGCCGAGCGCCTGCTGGGGCGGCCTTATACGATCAGCGGCCGCGTGCGCCACGGCGACAAGCTGGGCCGCACCCTGGATGTGCCGACGGTGAATCTGGCCCTGAAGCGGCCGGTGTCGCCGCTGCACGGGGTGTTCGCGGTGCGGGTCTCCGGCGCCGGCCTCAAGGACCACCCGGGCGCGGCCAATATGGGCACGCGGCCCTCGGTGGACGGCCAGGAAAACCGCCTGGAAGTGCATCTGCTCGATTTTCAGGGTGATCTGTACGACGCGCATCTGAGCGTCGCGTTTCATCATTTCGTGCGGCCGGAAGAGAAATTCGACGGCCTCGACGAACTCAAGGCCGCCATGTGGCGGGATCTGGAACAGGTACAAGCCTTTTTGGACCAAGACGACGGACTATGACGGATTACAAGGCGACGCTTAATCTTCCCCACACCGACTTCCCGATGAAGGCGGGTCTGTCCCAGCGCGAACCCAAGCGCCTGGACCAATGGCAGCAGCGCGATCTGTACCGCCGGATTCGCGAAGCGTCCGCCGGACGTCCCAAGTTCATTCTTCATGATGGCCCCCCGTACGCCAACGGCGACATTCATATCGGCCACGCGGTGAACAAGATCCTCAAGGACTTCATCGTCAAGGCGCGCACCCTGGATGGTTTCGACGCCCCCTATGTGCCCGGCTGGGACTGCCATGGCCTGCCCATCGAGTTGAAGGTGGAGCAGAAAGTGGGCAAGGCCGGCCACAAGGTGGACGCCGCCACCTTCCGCAAGAAGTGCCGGGAGTTCGCCGCCAAGCAGGTGGAAGGCCAGACCCGCGACTTTAAGCGGTTGGGCGTGTTCGGCGACTGGGATCACCCCTACCTGACCATGAACTACGACACCGAGGCGAACATCATCCGCGCGCTCGGCAAGATCGCCGCCGGTGGTCACCTGACCAAGGGCTTCAAGCCGGTGCACTGGTGCCTGGACTGCGCCTCCGCCCTGGCGGAAGCGGAAGTGGAATACCAGGACAAGCAGTCGCCGGCCATCGACGTGGCCTTCGCCGTCACCGACCCGGCGGATTTCAAAAGCCGCACCGGCATCGAGGCCGCGTCTCCGGCTCTGGTGATCTGGACCACCACGCCCTGGACGCTGCCCGCCAACCGGGCGGTGGCGGTGCATCCGGAACTGGATTATGTGCTGCTCAACGGTGAGCAGAACGGCGCCGCCGTGGCGCTGGTGGTGGCGGAAGAGCTGGCGGACACCGTCAGCGAGCGCTTCGCGCTCACCGGCGCCGAGCGTTCCGCGCCGTTCAAGGGCGCGGCGCTGGAGCACCTCTCTCTGCAACACCCCTTCCTGGACCGTCAGGTGCCGGTGATCCTGGGCGACCATGTCACCACCGACGCCGGCACCGGCTGCGTGCACACCGCGCCGGGCCACGGCCAGGACGATTTCATCGTCGGCAAGCAGTACGGCCTGGAAGTGGACAGCCCGGTGCAGGACAACGGCCTGTTCCGGGAGGACCTGCCGGTGGTCGGCGGCCTGCACGTGAGCAAGGCCAACCAACCGGTGATCGACGCCCTGAAAGAGGGCGGCACCCTGGTGGCGCTGGAGACCATCACCCACAGCTACCCGCACTGCTGGCGCCACAAGACGCCGATCATTTTCCGCAGCACCGCCCAGTGGTTCATTCCCATGAGCGAGGGCGGCCTGCTGGCCCAGGCCCGCGCCGAGGTGGACCAGGTGCAGTGGCTGCCGGAGTGGGGCAAGGCGCGCATCGAAGGCATGCTGCGCGACCGCCCGGACTGGTGTATCTCCCGGCAGCGCACCTGGGGCGTGCCGATCGCCCTGTTCGTGGACCGCGCCACCTCCGAGCCGCACCCGGACACCCCGCGTCTGATCGAGGAAGTGGCCAAACGGGTGGAGCAGAACGGCATCGACGCCTGGTTCGATCTGGACGCCGAGGAGCTGCTCGGCGACGACGCGGAGCGCTACTCCAAGGTCACCGACATCCTGGACGTCTGGTTCGACTCCGGCGTGACCCACTACTCGGTGCTCGAACAGCGCGACGAACTGGCGGTGCCCGCCGACCTCTATCTGGAAGGCTCCGACCAGCACCGTGGCTGGTTCCAGTCGTCGCTGCTCACCAGTGTCGCTATCCGCGACGCGGCGCCCTATAAAAGCGTGCTCACCCACGGCTTCACCGTGGACGAGCAGGGCCGCAAGATGTCCAAGTCGATCGGCAATGTGATCGCCCCCCAGGAAGTGTGGAACGACCTGGGCGCGGACATCCTGCGCCTGTGGGTGGCGGCCACCGATTACCGTGGCGAAATGAGCGTGTCCAAGAACATCCTCAAGCAGATGGCGGACAGCTACCGGCGTATCCGCAACACCGCCCGCTTCCTGCTCTCCAACCTGAACGGTTTCGACCCGCGGCGTGACGCGGTGGCCCCGGACGACATGATCGCCCTGGACCGCTGGGCGGTGGGCCGCGCCGAGGCGCTGCAGGCGGAGCTGCGCGAGCTGTACGACGGCTACCATTTCCATCTGGTCTACCAGCGCCTGCACAACTTCTGCGGCAACGAACTGGGCGGTTTCTACCTGGACATCATCAAGGACCGCCAGTACACCACGCCGGCGGATTCGCTGGCGCGGCGTTCCTGCCAGACCGCGCTCTACCATATCGCCCAGGCACTGGTGCGCTGGATGGCGCCGATCCTCAGCTTCACCGCCGAGGAAATCTTCGAGCTGCTGCCCGGCGAACGCCCCGAGTCCGTGTTCCTGACCACCTGGTACGAGGGGCTTTTCCCGCCGGCGGACGACGCGGAGATGGATCTGGCGTTCTGGGAGCAGGTGCAGGCCGTTAAGCAGGCGGTCAACAAGGCCATCGAAGAGGCCCGCAACCGCAAGGAGCTGCGCGCCAACCTGGCCGCCGATGCCACCCTCTACGTGGACGACCGGCTGGCCGGCCTGCTCGGTCGCCTGGGCGACGAGCTGCGTTTCGTCACCATCACCTCCAGCGCCACCCTGGCACCACTGGCGGACGCCCCGGCGGACCTGCCGGAGAGCGCCGTCGCCGGACTTAAAGTGCGGGTGACGCCCTCGCCGCACGACAAATGCGTGCGCTGCTGGCACCACCGCCCGGACATCGGCACGCACCCCGATCATCCGGAGCTGTGCGGCCGCTGCGTGACCAACCTGGAAGGTGACGGCGAGGAACGCCACTATGCGTGAGCAGCAGGCTTCCCGGGGCCAATTGGCCTGGCTGTGGCTCACCGGTCTGGTGATCGTACTGGACCAGATCAGCAAGCACTGGGTGGTGGCCCGCTTCGATCTGTATGAACGGCTGGAGGTGCTGCCGTTCTTTAACCTTATGCTGGCCTACAACACCGGCGCGGCATTCAGTTTTCTGGCCGGCGCCGGAGGGTGGCAGCGCTGGTTCTTCGCCGCCGTGGCGGTGATCGCCGCGGTGTTGATCCTGGGCTGGCTGCGTAAGCTGCGCGAGGAGCGCATGCAGGGCGCCGCCCTGGCGCTGATCCTCGGCGGCGCCCTCGGCAACCTCTACGACCGGGTGGTCCTCGGCCATGTGGTCGACTTTCTCGATTTCTATTGGGGCGATTACCACTTCCCGGCCTTTAATATCGCCGATACCGCCATCACTATTGGGGCAGCGTTGATCATTCTCGACATGCTGCTGGGAGGCCGTCGCGGCCATGACTGACACCTTGCGCGCGGGTCCGCAGACCCGCATCACCCTGCATTTCGCCGTCCGTCTGATGGACGGCACCGAAATGGACAGCACCTACGGCGGCGAGCCGGCCGCCTTTTCCTGGGGCGACGAGTCCCTGCTGCCCGGCTTCGAGCGCGCCATTCTCGGCCTCAAGGCCGGCGACAAGCGCAGCGTCTTCATTGACGCCGCCTCCGGCTTCGGTGAATACAACGAGCAGAACCGGCAGCACTTCAAGCGCAGCACCTTCAGCGCCGACGAGGTGGAAGTCGGCACGGTGATGAACTTCGCCGATGCCGCCGGCGCCGAACTGCCCGGCGTGATCGCCGAACTGGACGACGATTGGGTCACCGTGGACTTCAACCATCCGCTGGCCGGCCGCGACCTCACCTTCGAGGTGGAGATCATCAACGTCGAGCACGACGCCCCGGAACAGGCCGTCCGCCTGAACTGATTGTGGGAGCGAACCTGTGTGGGAGCGGGCCCAGCCCGCGAAAGGGCGCGAAGCGCCCGGCAGAGGCGGCTCCGCAATAAGGTCTCTGGCATCCCGCCGGCCGGCGCAGCCGGCCTTTCGCGGGCAGGGCCCGCTCCCAGGCTGGTCTGGTCCCGGTGCGGGCGCGTATACTACGGTCACACTTCAAGCAGGTCCTTCTATGCAAATCCGTCTCGCCAATCCCCGCGGCTTCTGCGCCGGCGTCGATCGGGCCATCGATATCGTCAATCGGGCCCTGGACGTGTTCGGGCCGCCGGTCTATGTGCGCCACGAAGTGGTCCATAACCGCTACGTGGTGGACGGCCTGCGCGAGCGTGGCGCGGTGTTCGTCGACGAGCTGGACGAGGTGCCCGACGACGCCATCGTCATCTTCAGCGCCCACGGCGTCTCCAAGGCGGTACAGGACGAGGCGGAGCAGCGCGCCCTGCAGGTGTTCGACGCCACCTGCCCGCTGGTCACCAAGGTGCATATGGAAGTGATCCGCTACGCCCAGGAGGGCCGCGAGGCGATTCTGATCGGCCACCAGGGCCACCCGGAAGTGGAAGGCACCATGGGCCAGTACGACACCAGCAAGGGTGGTCGCATGTACCTGGTGGAGGACGAAGCCGACGTGGCCCGCCTGGAAGTCACCGACCCGGACAACCTGGCCTTCGTCACCCAGACCACCCTGAGCGTGGACGATACCGCCCGCATCATCGATGCCCTGCGCCAGCGCTTCCCCAATATCCTCGGCCCCAAGCGCGAGGATATCTGCTACGCCACCACCAACCGCCAGGACGCGGTGCGCCAGCTGGCGCTGGAATGCCAGCTGGTGCTGGTGGTGGGGTCGGTCAATAGTTCCAACTCCAACCGCCTGCGCGAACTGGCCGAGCGCTGCGGCACCCCGGCCTACCTGCTCGACGACCCGGCCATGATCGATCCGGCCTGGCTCAAGGGTAAGAAGGCAGTCGGCGTTACCGCCGGCGCCAGCGCCCCCGAGGAGCTGGTCCACCAGGTGATCGCCCGCCTGCGCGAACTGGGCGGCGAAGACGCCCACGAGATTCCCGGCCGCGAAGAGAACATCCGCTTTTCCATGCCCCGCGCCCTGCGGGCCTGACTCCTCCGCGCTTCTTCCGTGTAACCTCCGCCTCGCCCGCCGGGGCGGGCGGCTCCCGCTGTCTTGCATGGGCCCCGCCGCATAAAATGCTGACTCTATAGCTAATGAAAAAGTGCGAATAGGGTCACAGCCTATCTTCGTAAAAATTCCGGCTTATCAACCGCTTATGCCGTTTATTGCCGCCAAGTGACCGCTCGTCTAAGTCTCATTGTCGACGGTTTTACAATTGCTAGAGTGTTGGCTCACAAGAATGAAAGTGGAGTGCATCGTGGTGTCTGACACCCGGTTCGGAAGCGGGGGCTTTACCCTTATTGAGCTGATGCTGACGCTGGCACTGGTGGCGATCGTCCTCGGTTTCGGAGTGCCGAGCATGACCCAGTTAATACGAAGCAATCAGGTGATCAATCAGACCAACAGCGTTCTGGGCGGCATTCAGCTGGCCCGGGCAGAGGCGGTTAAACGGGGTGTTGGCATGGCCGTATGCGGCAGCAGTGACCAGGCGACCTGCGACGGACAGTGGGGTCAAGGATGGCTGGTTTACGAAGATTCCGACGGCTCCGGCTCGCCGACCACCACCAATATTGTCCGTGTGGCCGACGGCAGCGCGGAGGTGGATAACACCAGCGGGGGCGTGGTGCGCTTCGATCACCAGGGTCTGCGCCGCGATACCTCGGAAGATACCGTGGTGATCAAGCGCAGCGCCTGCGGCTCCGAGAAGGCCCGGCGGATCAGTATTACGAGAGGCGGCAGAGCGGCATCGGAGAAGGTGTCATGTTGAGTCGGCGGCGATTTCACGGACGCGGTTTTACCCTGATAGAAGTGCTCGTAACCATGCTCATTCTGTCAATCGGTTTGATGGGGATGGCGGGGTTGCAAGCGGTCAGTCTGAAGATGAATCAGAGCGCGCACTTATCCTCCCAGGCCACCTTTCTGGCTTACGACATCATCGACCGAATGCGTGCCAACCGCACGGCGGCCCTCAATGAAGCGTATGACATGTCTCTTGGGTGCACGGCGCCCTCGGCCACCGGGGTCGTGCAAGACGATCTCGAAAACTGGCTGGAGACGCTTTGCGGCATTGAAGGTGAGCAAAGCGCACCGGGCGTCCTGCCACAGGGTGATGATGGAAAAACCGGCGCGCAGATTGAAGTGGACGACGAAGGGCGGGTTGTTGTGACACTCGCCTGGTACGACGCTCGTTGGCAGGAGCAGGGCGATAGCGCTAAGCAGGACGCCGACCCGATCAAAACCGTCCGTGTCAGTGCAGAATTGTAGGAGCTTACCATTGTGACCCTTTTATCAAGGCAAAGACGTCAGACCGGCATCGGGCTTGTGGAGATCATGGTCGCACTGGTCGTCAGCTCTCTGCTGATCGGCGGGTTGATACAGATATTCAGCAGCAACAAGCAGGCCTACGTACTTCAGGACGAGATGTCACGCCTTCAGGAAAACGGCCGTTTTGCCTTCCATTTTTTAATGAAAGATTTGCGAATGGCGGGTTACTTCGGTTGCCGTAACAATGTTCCGGTTCAGAATAATCTGGACACCAGCAGCAGCGATTACGATTTTTCCTATGATTTCGCCGGTTCTCCCCTGGTGGCTTACAACGCCGACGATAGCGGAGGATGGAGTCCTGCGTTGCCAGCCTCCATTCAGGCGTTGGAGCCACTCCCGGGCAACGACATCGTTTTGATCCGCAGTGCGGACGCAAGCTCGGTTAGCCTTACGCCACCCTACCAGTCCGGTGACGCCAGCAAAGCCAGTATTCATCTGGAGAAGGGGCACGGTCTAAGCAAAGGGGACATCGCTGTGGTTTCTGATTGCTCTCAAGCGACGGTCGTGCAGATTACCGGTGAGGGAGGCGGCGGTACATCCGCGGCCGTCACAAACAACACCGGCAACTCGGCATCCCCTGGAAATGCGACGTCGTCGCTGGGTCATAACTATGGTCAGGGCGCCATCATCTCGAAAATTCAGAGTAACGTTTTCTATGTGGCGAACAACGTAGCTGGCGTGCCATCACTGTTCCGGAAGAAACTGACGGCCGGCGAGAACGCGGAAGAATTGGTGGCCGGAGTAGACCAGCTCAGCTTCCGTTATGGCATCGATAGCAATGAGGACCGGCAACTGGACAGCTACACGGAAGCACCGACGACGTCGCAGCTCAACAGAATTATGGCCGTACGGACATCCATGCTTCTGCGCGGAGAACGCCAGAATATTGTCGACGGCGAGCAAGGGTTTGTTCTCGATGGCGACGTTATAAACCGTGACGATGGAAGGCTAAGGTACGTGATGAGCAGCACGGCGACAGTACGCAACCGTGCGCCTTAGACGGTTTATCTGAACGACATAATGAAGAGACAGGCGATGAAAAAGCAGGTGAGTTTCGACAAACATCAGGAAGGGGCAGCGCTGGTAATCGGGCTGATACTGCTTCTTGTGATGACCTTGCTTGGGGTGACCGCGATGCGGGGGACGACATTACAGGAACGAATGTCCGGTGCGCTGTCGGACCAGAACATCGCGTTTCAATCAGCGGAGACCGCGCTGCGCCAGGGCGAGAGTATCCTGAGTTCGATTACTGCTCCCAACTTCAGTGCGTCCGGTTGGTACGACCAGGGGGACGGCAAGACACGGCCCGATTGGCCGGATAACGCGTCTGATCCCAGCGATATTGGCGACGGCGTGCTCACCTACAGTGTCTCTTCCGGGGGAGGCGCCAGCCAGGATATGGAATGGAGCGAGCCGCCCGAGTTCTATATCGAGAGAATGCCCCCCGTTGTGATAACCGGGTCATCCGGTGCCTCTAAGGCGATCGGCGACGGCACGGTTAAAGAAGAGTATGAACTCTACCGGGTCGTGGCACGCGGGTTTGGAAAAAATCAGACAACAGTGGCGATAGTGGAAAGCATATACCGCCGTTGAGCAGGAACTATAACCCTTTGGGGATAACGTGATGAACGGAATAAAACTAAACCGTCGTTTTCTTCACGCCGGTATATTCGTGGCGGCGATACTGGCCACCGGGCATCTGCGTGCGGAGGTCTCCATCTCGCAGATTCCGCTGTTCGTCATCGGTGGCGTAAGCCCGAACCTGACCTTCGTTCTTGATGATTCCGGCTCCATGACCTGGGGATTCATGCCCGATGAGCTGGTTGGGGACTATGCCAACGGCAGCTACGTAGGCGTCTGTGAGGCGGTGTTTGAATTCGGATCCGAGAATGGGCGTAATGGCTGGGAGAATACGCTTTGCGCGATTGATATCGATAACCTGAGGTATCTTGCCTCGCCCAATATGAACAACCAGTATTTCGATCCGAAAAAGACATACCGCCCGCCACCGAGACCTGACGGCACATCCTATCCCGGCGCCGATTTCACCAATGCACCGACAAACGGTTACGACGATAACTCTGATACCGTCGATTTGCGCAGTAACTATCGTGCCGTTATGGATGACTACTTCTATTATGGTAGTTACGGTTGCGGCTGGCGACAGTGTAATGAGGATGGCTTTTCGGTTAGTCCTAACGGTGAAGCGAGAAGTGCGTTCTATTACGTCTATGACGACGAGTTGCAGTACTGTGATTCCAACCGATTTAATGATGACTGTTATAAACTGATAACGGTCCCGGATCAGGAGAAGCAAAACTTCGCCAACTGGTTCAGTTATTACCGGACACGCATGATGACGGCAAAAGCGGGCGTCGGCATCGCGTTTTCCGAGCAGCCGGAATCGCTGCGTGTAGGCTTCGGCACCATCAACCAGGGTTCCCACAACGTTGACGGACAGAATACGGGAACATTACGCCGCGGCGTCCGTAACTTTCAGGGCAACGACCGTGATGAGTTCTTCCGCCTTCTCTATGACTCCGAGCCCAACGGTAGCACGCCTCTGAGAGGCGCGCTCAAGGACGTGGGGCAATATTACGAGCGGAGCGACAGTCAGGGCCCCTGGAGCAGCACGCCGGGTGCGGGTGGCGGTAGTGACTATGCCTGCCGGAGAAGTTTTTCTGTTCTGATGACCGATGGCTATTATGGCGGCAACAGCCCCAGCGTGGGTAACTCGGATAATGAAGCGGGCGCGGTGATAACGGGTCCGGGTGGAAAGAGATATCAATATGACCCCGCCGCCACGCCGCTGTACCGAGACGGGCACAGCAATACGCTGGCTGATGTGGCCATGGACTACTGGAAACGTGATCTGCGCACCGACATGGACAATATCGTCGGTACCGACGAGCGCGATCCCGCCTTCTGGCAGCACATGGTGACCTACGGTGTCGGTCTCGGCGTTGATGGGAGTCTTCCTTCTGTAGAGACTCTGGCTAAAGAGCCTGATGAAACCGTTAGCTGGCCCGACCCTAACAGCGGCAATTCTGCCAAGATTGATGACTTGCTCCATGCTGCGGTGAATGGTCGGGGCGAGTTCTTCGGCGCTGACGATCCGGAGACCTTTACCCGCGAAATGACGTCTATGCTTTCTGACATCGTCAATAGGGGGACAGGCTCATCGTCTTCCATTGCCGCTAATTCGACGCGGCTGGACACAGATAGCGCCATCTATCAGGCGTTGTTTGACAGCGACAGCTGGGAGGGGGATCTGATCGCCTATGAGGTGAACATCGATGGTGAAATAGAAGGTGTTGGTTGGAAAGCGGCGAGCCAGCTCGATAAAGCCAGCGATGACGACATCATGAACGTTAATGGGCCCAGAGAAATTTACACCTACTTTGATGACCCCAACGATAATCTTGATCCCGTGCTCACCGAGTTTTTCTGGGATAATTTGTCCGCTGATCAGAAAGATGCTTTGGATGGTGCCGATAACAACGCCACTCTCGGTCAGCAGCGTGTCAGATATCTGCGCGGTGACCGGCGCCTGGAGATGCGTAACGGCGGTGCGTTCCGCAATAGAGAATCCCGTCTGGGCGACATTATCAATTCAAACCCGGCGTTTAGTGGATCAGAGGGTTACGGCTATCAGCTGCTGCCCAACGAGGCGGGCCGTAAGTACACCACCTATCTTGACGACAAGGAAAACCGTAACGAAATGATCTACGTCGGCGCCAACGACGGCATGCTGCATGCGTTCGACGCCGATGATGGTGATGAAGTGTTCGCCTATATACCGAGTATGCTTTTCGACAAGCTGCCAGCGCTCACGGATCCCAATTATGCCCATAGTTTCTATGTGGATGGCGCGCCGATTGTGACTGATGCTTATATCGGCGGCGGTTGGAAGACCGTTTTGATCGGAAGCCTCAACGCTGGTGGAAAAGGTCTCTTCGCACTCGATATCAGTAACCCGGACAATCCTACTTTGATGTGGGAGTTCACCCACCCGGAGCTTGGCGAGGGGGTAAAAGAGGTCTCCGTGGTTCCTGTGAACGAGAATGCCTCCGAGTGGCACGTTGTTTTTGGCAACGGCTATAACAGTGACAGCGGCAGAGCCGCTTTATTCGCCCTAGATCTTTCCGACGGCTCTTTAATTGGTGGTGCTCCGGTGATGGTTGGGACCAGCACAGAGAACGGCATGGCCGGCGTCACTGCGATCAATAGCGGGGACGGCTACTTCGCGAACGTTATTTATGCCGGCGATCTGCGCGGCAACCTTTGGAAATTCGAGCCGGGCAATAGCGGCTGGAAGTCGGCTTTCGGGAACACGAATAACCCCGATCCCATGTTCGTTGCCACCGATGGAAGTAATCGACAGCCGATTACTTCACGACCGGAAGTGACCGTGACCGATGACGATAAGAATGTGGTGGTCTTCGGGACCGGGAAGTACCTGGAGAACGGCGACGTCACTGACGACAGCGTTCAGAGCCTTTACGGTATTTTTGATGAAGACCTTAAGGGCACCGTGAGCCGCGGTGACCTTCTTGAACAGCGGATTAACTCCGAGGGCGAACTGACCATTGATGGTGAGTCACGCCCCTATCGGATCTTCTCCGATAACGAAATATCCGATGATGATGCCGGCTGGCGTATTGATTTGATATCGCCCAACACTGGCAGCGAGGGCGAGCGTGTCGTGGTCCGTCCTACCATTCGTGGTGAAGCCGTGGTGTTCGTGTCTCTTATTCCCTCCGCGAGTCCTTGTGATGGCGGCGGCAGCAGCTGGTTAATCGCCATCAGTAAGAATAATGGCGGCCAGATCGACGGAGGCGTCATCGACGTTAACGAAGACGGAAAGATCGATGAAGAAGACTACGTCAATGACGGTGGCGTCAAGGTGCCGGCCTCTTCAATCGGGTTTGATAGCATTTTGAGCCGCGTTAATTTCATCAGCGGTGCGGCGAACGTCGATCAGGGTTATGGCAGTACCTCGGATGGCGACATAGCCAGGGTCGGTCTGAAGGGCTTGGGAGGCTTGCTGGGCCGACAATCCTGGCGACAGTTGCGTTGAATAGCGAAGCGCCGGCTTTGCATCTTTAAGCCGGCGCACACACCGGACGGGTTATGAGAAAAATCATGCAATCTCGCAAACAGGTTGGGTTCACGCTGATTGAGCTCATGATTGTTGTGGTCATCGTGGCGATCCTCGCCGCCATCGCTTACCCCAGCTATCAGGAGCAGGTTGAGCGGGGGCGGTTGGCGGAAGGGAAAGCCGTACTGACTCAGGCTGCTACACGCATGGAGCGCTGTTATTCCACCAAAGGCACCTATAAGAACTGCATTTCGTCGGCGGTGGATTCAGAGACAGGGCTTTATGCGGTGTCGGTGAAAGCCCCCTCGGCGGATAACACCTTCACTCTGGTAGCGACCCGTAAGAAGGCAACGGGAGCCAATCAATGCGGTAACCTCACGCTGACGCAGACGGGTAAGACCGGTGTGGAAAGCGCCACCAAGACCGCCGCTGAGTGTTGGCGCTGATACGATGCGCAGCCCCCTTCTGTAAGCCACTGCACAGGATGGTTTCCGATAACGCCGACAAGCGCTGTCGGCGTCGTCCTATTGCGGTACTTCCTCCATCATCTAGTCTGACAGCACCTTCCATACACAAGGATGTGAATGATGGGTGTCGTAACGGGCGTCCCGCCCAGGGGGCGGCAGGGCTTTACGCTGGTCGAAGTGCTCACCACGGTCCTGGTTATCACCGTATTGCTGGTTATGGTGGCTCCTTCCATGAGCGCGCTGATAAAGCGTAATAGTCTGGTGGCGCTGCATGGGAGCTTGCGCTCTTCCTTGAGTGTTGCGCGGACCCAGGCGGTTGAGACTGGGCAGGCCGTCTCGGTGTGCCCCATGAGCCGCAGCGGAGGGTGCGCTTTCCCGTCCGGTGACTGGTCGCGGGGATGGATCATATTCGAGGATCCGGACCACACTGGTCAGTGCGCTGGTCCGAACGAGGCCGGCTTTTGCGATGGAACACAAAACCGCGTTTTTAAAATCCGCCCTCCGCTCGACTCCGGCTACGTTATACGCAGTAATCATCATGTCTCCAGGCGGGTACGCTTCTCCGCTACCGGAATGAGCTACGGGCACAATGGACGGTTCACGTTGTGCGCCCTTAGCGGTCAGGTGAAGCCCGTCGGTCTTGTGGTCGCGGCTACCGGCAGAGTGCGTAGGGCCCGTGGCTCTGATTTACTTCCGTGCCCCTAGGTGGAGCGGTTAGGAGGGCGAGCCTGTGTTATTGTTGCTCCCCTTCCTGTCATCCAACTCCCATGATTTGCTATGGCTGATGTACTTGTTGTCGGTGGTGGAATTGTCGGTTTGCTGAGTGCGCTGAATCTCAGTGACCGGGGATTGAACGTCACTGTGATCGACGCCGGCGGGCAGCGTCCGCCGGCGTCCTGGGCCGGTGGCGGTATTCTGTCGCCGCTGTTCGCCTGGCGTTACCCCGATCCCATGAACCGGCTGAGCCACGACGCCACGGCGCGCTACCGGGCGCTGGTGGATCGTCTTCAGGGCAAGGCCGGGCTACGCGCGTCGGACCTGCACCACAGCGGCCTGTGGGTGGCGGTGGACGGCGACGAACGCCGACAGGCGCTGCGCTGGGCGTCGGACTGGGGCATGAGCTGCCGGGAAGCGCCGCTGAGCGGGCATCTGTCGACGGCGCCGGAGCGGCACGGTGTGTGGTTCCCGGATATCGGCAGCCTGCGTAATCCACGGCTGCTGAAAGCGCTGCGCGCAACGCTGTTGGGGCAGGGGGTGACGTTCGTGAACGCGGCGGTGGACGTCGTGCGGCCCGCCGCCCGTGGCGCCGAGCTGACCCTGAGCCGGGGCGGCACGCTGTCCGCGCCCCGTGTGCTGCTCTGCGCCGGGGCCTGGACGCCGGCGCTGCTGGCCCCTCTGGGCGTGCGGTTGCCGCTGTTTCCGGCCAAGGGCGAGATGCTGCTGTACCGTTTGCCGCCGGGCCGGGTGCCGACCATCGTGCTCACCGACCAGGGCTATCTGATTCCGCGTGCCGATGGCGCGGTGCTGGCCGGTTCCACCCTCAACCCCGGCGATGCCACCACGTACCCCACGGTGACCGGGCGTTGGGCCCTGCGGGCCATGGCGGCGTCGCTGCTGCCGGAGCTGGCATCGGTGACGCCGTCCCATCATTGGGCCGGGGTGCGGCCGGGCAGCGACCGGGACTGGCCCTATCTGGGGCCGGTGCCCGGCACCCGCGGGGTGTTCGCCGCCGCCGGGCTGCATCGCAATGGGTTGGTGGCGGCGCCGGCGAGCGCCGAGCTGCTGGTGCGCCTGATGTGCGGGGACACGCCGTCGCTGGATCCGGCGGCTTATTCGCTGTCCGGGGCGCCGTCCTGATCCAGTTCCAGCTTCTTTAGCCGGTAACGCAGCGAACGGAAGGTCATGCCCAGCTTTTTGGCCGCCGCGGTGCGGTTCCAGTGGGTGGTGTCCAGCGCGCGCAGGATTTCCTGTTTCTCGATCTCCTGCAGATAGTCTTCCAGCGGCAGCTGCGGATGGCGCCCGCCACCGTTGCCGACGGCCGGTTGCGGCCCGTCGTCGCTGGGCAGGTGCAGATGCTCGGGTTCGATCATCTCGCCGTCGCAGAGAGTCAGGGCGCGCTCCAGGGTGTTTTCCAGTTCGCGGACGTTGCCCGGAAAGCTGTAGCCGGCGAGGGCGGACAGGGCCCGCTCGCTGACCGCCGGCGGCCGGGTCTCCCAGGCTTCGCCGAGACGCTCCAGGATGTGTTCCACCAGCACCGGGATGTCCTCGTGACGTTCGCGCAGCGGAGGGACGTGCGCTTCGATGACGTTGAGCCGGTAGTAAAGATCCTGGCGGAAGCGGCCGGCGCTCATCTCCTCGCCCAGATCCCGGTGGGTGGCGCAGAGAATGCGCAGGTTAACCGCGAACTCCTTGGACTCGCCCACCGGGCGCACCGTCTTTTCCTGGATCGCGCGCAGCAGTTTCACCTGCATGTGCAGCGGCAAGTCGGCCACTTCGTCGAGGAACAGGGTGCCGCCGTCCGCCTCGCGGAACAGGCCTTTGCGGTCCTCCACGGCGCCGGTGAAGCTGCCCTTGCGGTGGCCGAAGAATTCGCTCTCCATCAGTTCCGAGGGAATCGCGCCGCAGTTGACCGCGACGAACGGCTTTTCCCGGCGCGGGCCCAGGGCGTGGATCAGCCGGGCCACGCGCTCCTTGCCGCTGCCGGATTCGCCGCTGATGTAGATCGGCGCCTGGCTGCGCGCCAGTTTGCGGATCTGCTGCTTGAGGCGCTGCATGGCCGGCCCCTGGCCGATCAGAGTGTCTTCTTCCCCGCCGCCGTCGCCGGCTTTCTCGGTGCGGCTGATACCCAGGCCATCCTCGATCAACTGCCGCAGGCGGTCCAGCGCCACCGGTTTGGCGATGAAATCGTAGGCGCCCAGTTTCATCGCTTCGGTGGCCACGTCCATGTTGCCGTAGGCGGTGATCACCGCCACCGGCATGTCCGGGGCGGCCTGGGCGGCGTGGCGGAGCAGATCCAGGCCGGTGCCGTCGCCCAGGTTCATATCGGTCAGGCAGAGATCGAAGCGGTCGCTGTCGAGCAGACGCCGCGCGGCGCCGAGCGAGTCGGCCGCGGTGGCATCCAGTTTCATCCGCCCCAGGGTGATGACGAGCAGCTCGCGCAGATCCGCTTCGTCGTCAACAACCAGAACACGAGGAGTCTTATCGGTCATCATTATTGGAATTGTCGGTCCGGGTGAGCACAGGTTAGCACAAAGCGGGCGCCGGGTTGGGCGTCCTCATAATCCAGGGTCGCCTGGTTCGCCTGGCACAGCTGCCGGCATACGTAGAGCCCCAGCCCGTTGCCGCCGTCGCTGGTGGTGTAGAAGGGCTCGAACAGATGGGCGGCGGCGTCCTCGGGGATGCCGTCGCCGTTGTCGGCCACCGAGATCCACGGCAGCCGGGTCTGCGGGTGGCGGCCATAGGCCACGGTCACCCGGCAGTCCCCGCCGCCATGGTCGAAGGCGTTGCCGATCAGGTTGTCCACCACCTGTATCAGCTGGCTGCGGTCGAAGCGCACTTCCAGTCCCTCGTCGCGGTGCTGCAGGCGCAACCGCTCGCGGGGGATGCCGCGCTGGTGCCAGCTGGCGGTCACTTCCTCCAGCACCGGCGCCACATCGAAGCGCGCCGCCTGGCTGCGCGGCCGCCGGGACAGATCCAGCACATCGGAAATGATGCCGTTCACCCGCTTCACATGGTTGCGGATGATACCAAGCAGGTGGCTGTCTTCCGGCTTTTCCATGTCCTCGTCCAGCAGCTCGGTGGCGTGGCTGATGGCGCTCAACGGGTTGCGGATTTCATGGGCCAGGGTGGCGGACAGGCGGCCCAGGGAAGCCAGATTCATTTGCTGGGCTTCCTGGGCCACGCGCGCGGTGTCTTCCAGGAACACCAGGGTGAGGTCCTCATGCCCGGTGTCCAGGTCGGCGAAGCGGGCGCTCACCTGGGGCGATTGACGCGACACCCGCAGCGGGCTCTGCGTCATGTGCGGCGCCTGGCGCCAACGCTGGTGCCGCTCCACCAGCGCCGCCGGCAGATGCTGGCCGACCATCGGCGTGGCGAAAAAACTGTCGGCGGAGGGGTTGGACTGCAGTATTCGGTGCTCGTTGTTGAACACCATCACGCCGGTGCGCATACGCGCCACGATCTGCCGGTTGAGCGCCTCCAGCCGCTCGATCGCCACGCGCTGGCTGGCGGCGATGGACTCGCTGCGCTCCAGCCGCTCGGCGATTTGCTGGATGATCAGCGACACCATGAAGAAAGCGATGCCCAGCAGGCCCGCTTCGGTGAGTTGGAACGGGTCCTTGTCGCCGGTCTGGGTGGCGAAATAGAACTGCTCGAACATCACCGTCAGGGTGGCCAGCGCGGCGATCAGGAAGCCCATGCGGCCGCGCAGCAGAATATTGCCGGCGGCCACGTTGACCAGCAGCAGCACCGCCAGGCCGCCCTCCAGGCCGCCGTTGGCGTGCACCACCAGCCCCAGCACCAGCACATCGATCACCAGCGCCAGCGGCTGGGTGAAGCCGGGCTTGCGCAGCCGCTCGCTGTAGTCCATCGCCGAGGACACCAGCGTCAGCAGCAGATAGCCGGATACGGTGGCTTCGAACAGAGCCGGCATGTACTGGCCGATCAGCCGCTGCTCGCTCACATAGAACAGCGTTAGCAGCACCGTGGCGATGGTGATGCGATAGAGGTTATAGATGCGGCTCGGCGTCCAGCTCTGACTAGGGGTCATGGTGCTCCAGGTACTGGCGCTGATGGTCCTGGCTGCAGAACGCCATGTTGTTGTGTTGGAACGCTTCGTTTTCCGGCACATGCACGCCGCATTGCCGACACTTCACCATCTTCTGGCTGAGCGAAGCCGGCCCGCCGGCCTGGTTGTCATGGCGGCGGCGCTCACCCAGCAGGCCTTTCACCACCCGCCAAACCAGATAAATCAGAGCCGCTATGATGAGCAGCCGTATCAGCCCCATAAGGATCTCCCCGACGCCTGTGCAAGGGCAGGCGGCTACAGAGTACAATCAGCGCTCCAAGGAGAAAAGGCTGGTGATATGCGAGTAGTGATGGCCCAGCGCAACCCGCTGGTCGGAGATATCGAGGGCAACGCGGATGCGGTGGTGGCCGCCGCTCGTGAGGCGCGCAATTTGCTGGGCGCCGAGCTGGTGGTGTTCCCCGAGCTGGTGCTGACCGGGTACCCACCGGAGGACCTGCTATTGCGCCCCAGCCTGAACGGCCGCGTCGACGACGCCCTGGCGCGCATCGGCGAGCGTATCGAGGTGCCGGTGGTGCTGGGCTACCCGGCGGTGCGCAATGGCGTGCGCCGTAACGCCGCCGGCGTACTGTTCCCGGGGGACAGCCGGCCCCGGCATGAGTATTTCAAGCAGTGCCTGCCCAATTACCGGGTTTTCGATGAGAAGCGCTATTTCCAGCCCGGTGATCAAAGCTGTGTGTTCGAATTGGGCAAGGAGCGCCTGGCCATCACCATCTGCGAAGACATCTGGTTCGAGGGGCCGGCGGCCCAGGCCGCCCGGGACGGCGCCACCTGCATTGTGAACCTGAACGCGTCGCCGTTCCGCGCCGGCAAGCCCGGTGAGCGCCGCGATCAGGTGGTCGCCCGCGCCCGGGAAACCGGTCTGCCGGTGCTCTATTGCAACCTGGTGGGCGGTCAGGACGAGCTGGTCTTCGACGGCGCGTCCTTCGTGGTGGATGGCGAGGCCGGGGTCTGCGTGCAGGGCGCCAGCTTCGAGGAAGCGCTGGTGCCGGTGGACCTGGGCCGCGAAGGCGGCGCGCTGAAAGTGCGCGGCGAAGTGCTGCCGGTGCCGGAAGACGAGGAGAGCCTGTACCGGGCCCTGGTGCTGGCGACCCGTGATTACGTCAACAAGAACGGCTTCAAGGGCGCGCTGCTGGGTCTGTCCGGGGGCATCGATTCCGCCCTGACGCTGGCGGTGGCCGTGGACGCTCTCGGCCCGGACCGGGTGGAGGCGGTAATGATGCCGTTCCGCTATACCGCCGACATCAGCATCGAAGACGCGGCGCAGCAGGCCAAGGCGCTGCGGGTGCACTACCGGTCACTGCCCATCGAGCCGGCCTTCAACGGCTTCATGTCGATCCTCGAAGAGGCGTTCGCCGGCCACAAACCGGACACCACCGAGGAGAATCTGCAGGCGCGCTGCCGTGGTGTGTTGCTGATGGCGCTGTCCAACAAGAACGGGTCGGTGGTGCTGACCACCGGCAACAAGAGTGAGATGGCGGTGGGCTACGCCACCCTCTATGGCGATATGGCCGGCGGTTTCTCGGTGCTCAAGGACGTGTTCAAGACCTGGGTGTACCGGGTGGCGCGCTGGCGCAACCAGAAGGCGGGCAGCGAAATCATTCCCGAGCGGGTGATCACCCGGCCGCCGTCGGCGGAGCTGGCGCCGGATCAGGTGGATTCGGACTCCCTGCCCGGTTACGACGAACTGGACGCCATTCTGGAGCGTTACGTGGAGCAGGATATGAGCGCCGAGGCGGTGATTCGTGACGGCTTCGACCGGGATACCGTGTACCGGGTGGTCAAGCTCACCGACCGCAACGAGTATAAGCGCCGTCAGGCGGCGGTGGGGCCCCGGGTCAGCCGCCGCGCCTTCGGTAAGGACCGCCGCTACCCGATCACCAACGGCTGGCGTCCGGGCGATTGATTTAGGCCCGGCCGTCAGGCGCTAAAAAGCCCGCTTCCGCGGGCTTTTTTTTGCGTTGGATTTTGAGCGGCGGCCGTGGTGCGTCTTAAAGCAGGTCGAACGTGAGCAGGCTGAGGATGCCCTTGTTCTCATTCGGCCACCAGGCCAGATCCACCTCATCGCCGTCTTCCAGGTATTCGCTGTCCGGCCAGTTGGTGACCAGTATGCGGCGGCTTTTTTCCGCCAGCGCCGGCCGGTCCAGGCGCTCGTAGCCTTTCACCATGATGGCCAGGGCTTCCGGCACCAGCGGCGTCTGCTGGTAGTGCTGCACCACGTACTGGGCGCGACCGATGGCGGCGATGTAGGCGCCCCGGCGGGCGTAGTAACGCGCCGCGTGCAGCTCGTGGCGGGCGAACTCATTGCGGATGAACACCATGCGGGCGCGGGCGTCCTCGCTGTACTCGCTGTCCGGGAAGCGGGTCACCAGGCGCTCGAAATCCTCGAAGGCGTCGCGCGCGGACGACAGGTCACGGGCGGACTTGTCGGTGTTCATCATGGAATCGAAGAAACCCCGTTCCATGTAGAAGTTGGCCAGGCCGCGCATGTAGAGCGCGTAGTCCAGGCGCGGGTGGGCCGGGTAGCTGCGCATGAAACGCTGGGCGGCGACGACGGTCTGCGGGTAGTCCTGAAGGCGGAACTGGGCGTAGATCAGCTCCAGCTGCGCCTGCTCCGCGTAGCGGCCGTAGGGGAAACGGGCCTCCAGCTCCTTGAGCCGGTCCACGGCGGTCACGTAGTTATTCGACTCCATGGACTCGCGGGCTTCCCGGTACTGTTCCGCTTCGGTGCGCTCCGGGGCCTCGTCGGGTTTGCTGGCGCAGGCGCTGAGCAGCGCGGCGATCAACAGGGTCGAAAGCAATCGTGGCATTTTATCCTCGGTGCGACAGGGTACAATGGTGCGCCTATTCTACGCACAGGTCGGACCATGGGACATCTTGGCGGTGAGAAAATTCAGCGCACTGAGCAGGTTGATGCGCAATACGCCGGTATCCGGCTGGACCAGGCGGCCGCCGAACTGTTCGACGGCTTCTCCCGGTCGCGCCTGCAGAACTGGATCAAGGAGGGCGTGCTGACGGTGGACGGGCGCGCCGCGCGGCCCAAGGACAAGCTGCTGGGCGGCGAGGCGCTGACCCTGGCGGTGGAACTGGCGCCGGAGATCGACGACCAGCCGGAAGCCATTGAATTGCCGGTCATTTATCAGGATCAGGACCTGATCGTGATCAATAAACCCGCCGGCCTGGTGGTGCATCCGGCCGCCGGCCACGCCGACGGCACCCTGCTCAACGGCCTGCTGCACCTGGACGATCGCCTGTCCAGCCTGCCCCGGGCCGGTATCGTCCACCGCCTGGACCGGGACACCACCGGCCTGATGGTGGTCGCCCGCTCCGTGGAGGCGCACACCGGCCTGGTGGCGCAGCTGCAGGATAAGAGCCTGTACCGGGAGTACCAGGCCATCGCCATGGGCGTGATGACCGGCGGCGGCACCGTGGACGCGCCCATGGGCCGTCACCCGGTGGACCGCAAGCGCCAGGCGGTGGTGACCCACGGTGGCAAACCGGCGGTCACCCACTACCGGGTGCTGGACCGCTACCGGGCCCACACACGTGTGCAGGTGCGCCTGGAGACCGGCCGCACCCACCAGATTCGCGTGCATCTGGCCCACCGCCGTTATCCGTTGGTGGGCGATCCCCTTTACGGCGGCCGCCTCAAGCAGCCCGCCGGCGCCACCGAGGCGCTGCGCGAGGCCCTGCGCGGGTTCCGCCGCCAGGCCCTGCACGCCTTCAAGCTCGGGCTGGTGCACCCCGCCAGCGGCGAGTACATGGAATTCGAGGCGCCCCTGCCCGAGGATTTCCAGACACTGGTTCAGGTCCTGGAGGCGGACGGGGAGGCGCAATGACCCTGCCCGACATCAGCCAGTGGCTGCGGCCCGACTGGCAGCCCCATCCCCGGGTTCGCGCTCTGGTGACCACCCGTCTGGGGCGCCACTCGCCGCCCCCGTGGCACGGTTTCAACCTGGGCATGAACTGCGGTGACGACCCGGCGCGGGTGGAACAGGCCCGCCGCCATGTGCACAAAATGCTGGCGGTGGACCATCCGCCGGCCTGGCTGGAGCAGGTCCACGGCGACCGCATCATCCAGGCCGGCGACGCCGACACCCGCGCCGACGGGGTCTGGACCGGCGAACCGGGCTGGCCCTGCGTGGTACTCACCGCGGACTGCCTGCCGGTACTGCTGGCACGCCAGGACGGCAGCGCGGTGGCGGCGGTGCATGCCGGCTGGCGCGGTCTGCACGGCGGCATCCTGGGCCGGGCGGTGGCAACACTGGCGCCCGACGGTGCGCCGTTGTCCGCCTGGCTGGGGCCGGCCATTTCCGCGCGCGCCTATCAGGTGGGCGAGGACGTGCACCGGGCCTTCCTGGCCCTGGGGCCTGAGTATCAGGCCGCCTTCAGTCGGGACAGCCAGCCCAATCACTGGCGCTTCTCCTTGGCCCACGCCGCCACGCTGGCACTGAACGCCGCCGGTGTGTTCGAGGTGGCGGGGGGCGATCACTGCACCGCCAGTGATCCGGTCCATTTCTACTCGTTCCGCGCCGAGGGCCAGACCGGCCGCTTCGCCACTCTGGTCTGGCTGGAACCCGCTCCGGCCTGATCCAGATCAACACTTCCCTCTTGAATCCCTTCACGCTAGCCCGCATTTAAAGCTCAGTTTTTAAACAACCGATAACGCGCCGGTGCCGAGGTCCGGGCCGGCCGTTAGGCGTGATCAGGAGAGTGAAAAATGCGAATGGACAAATTTACCGCGCGCTTGCAGGAAGCCTTGGGCGAAGCCCAATCCCTGGCCGTCGGCCAGAGCCACAGTGCGATCGAACCGGTGCACTTATTGCTGGCACTGCTGCAGCAGAGTGGCGGGGTGGCGGCGCCGTTGCTGGAAAAGGCCGGCGCCAACCCGGCGGATGTGATCACCGCCTTGAAAATGGCCATGGATAAACTGCCGACGGTGGGGCAGTTCAACGGTGACGTGCAGCTGTCCCAGGGGTTGGCGCGGCTGCTCAACCTGGCGGATCGCGAGGCCCAGCAGCGTGGCGACCAGTACGTGTCCACCGAGGCGCTGTTGCTGGCGGCCTGTGACGACAGCGGGGAGTTGGGCAAACTGTTCAAAAACGCCGGCATCAAGAAAAAGGTGCTGGCGGAAAAAATTCAGGAAGTCCGCGGTGGCGAAGCGGTCACCGACCCCAACGCGGAAGACAAAATGGAAGCGCTGAAGAAGTACACCCAGGATCTCACCGAGCGGGCCGAGAGCGGCAAGCTGGATCCGGTGATCGGCCGTGACGATGAAATCCGCCGCACCATCCAGGTGCTGCAGCGCCGCACCAAAAACAACCCGGTGCTGATCGGTGAGCCCGGCGTCGGCAAGACCGCCATCGTCGAGGGGCTGGCCCAGCGCATCGTCAACGGCGAGGTGCCGGAAGGGCTCAAGGACAAGCGCGTGCTGGCCCTGGACATGGCGGCGCTGATCGCCGGCGCCAAGTATCGGGGCGAGTTCGAGGAGCGGTTGAAGGCGGTGTTGAACGAACTCGCCAAGCAGGAAGGGCGCATCATTCTGTTCGTCGACGAGCTGCACACCATGGTCGGTGCCGGCAAGGCCGACGGCGCCATGGACGCCGGCAATATGCTCAAGCCGGCGCTGGCCCGGGGCGAACTGCACTGCGTGGGCGCCACCACCCTGGATGAGTATCGCCAGCACATCGAAAAGGACGCGGCGCTGGAGCGGCGCTTCCAGAAGGTGCAGGTGGACCAGCCCTCCGTGGAGGACACCATCGCCATCCTGCGTGGCCTGAAAGAGCGCTACGAGGTGCACCATGGCGTGGACATCACCGACGGCGCGATCATCGCCGCCGCCCGGCTCAGCCATCGCTACATCACCGACCGGCAGTTGCCGGACAAGGCCATCGACCTGATCGACGAGGCGGCCAGCCGTATCCGCATGGAGATCGACTCCATGCCCGAGGAAATGGACCGTCTCGACCGGCGTCTGATCCAGCTCAAGATGGAGCGCGAGGCGCTGCGCAAGGAAGACGACGAGGCCAGCAAGAAGCGCCTCGACAAGCTGCAGGATGACATCGGCGCGCTGGAAAAAGAGTACGCCGACCTGGAAGAGATCTGGAACGCCGAGAAGGCGGCCCTGCAGGGTGCCCAGCAGTACAAGGCGGAGCTGGAGCAGGCCCGGGTGGACATGGAGCAGGCGCGCCGCGCCGGCGACCTGAGCCGCATGTCCGAGCTGCAGTACGGCGTGATCCCGGATCTGGAGAAGAAGGTGCAGACCGCCCAGGAGGCGGAAGAGTCCGCCCAGGTGGAAACCAAGCTGCTGCGCAACAAGGTCACCGAGGAAGAGGTGGCCGAGGTGGTCTCCAAGTGGACCGGCATTCCGGTGTCCAAGATGCTGGAAGGCGAGCGCGACAAGCTGCTGCGCATGGAAGAGGCGCTGCACGCCCGCGTGGTCGGCCAGGACGAGGCGGTGACCGCGGTCTCCAACGCGGTGCGCCGGTCACGGGCCGGGCTCTCCGACCCCAACCGCCCCAACGGCAGCTTCCTGTTCCTGGGCCCCACCGGGGTGGGCAAGACCGAGCTCTGCAAGGCCCTGGCCGGGTTCCTGTTCGACACCGAGGAGGCGATGGTGCGCATCGACATGTCCGAGTTCATGGAGAAGCACTCCGTGGCCCGGCTGATCGGCGCGCCCCCGGGTTACGTGGGCTACGAAGAGGGCGGCTATCTCACCGAGGCGGTGCGGCGTAAGCCTTACTCCGTGCTGCTGCTGGACGAGGTGGAGAAAGCCCACCCGGACGTTTTCAATATCCTGCTGCAGGTGCTCGAGGACGGCCGCCTCACCGACGGCCAGGGCCGCACCGTGGATTTCCGCAACACGGTGGTGGTGATGACCTCGAACCTGGGCTCCGATCTGATCCAGCGCATGGCCGGGGAGGGCGACTACGACGCCATGAAAGACGCGGTGATGGAGGTGGTCGGCCAGCACTTCCGGCCCGAGTTCATCAACCGGGTGGACGAGACGGTGGTGTTCCATCCCCTGGCCCGGGATCAGCTCAAGGGCATCGCCGCGATCCAGCTCGACTATCTGCGTCAGCGGTTGGTGGACCGGGATATGGGGCTGCGGCTGTCGGACAAGGCGCTGGAGAAGCTGGTGGAGGCCGGTTTCGATCCGGTCTACGGCGCCCGGCCGCTGAAAAGGGCGATCCAGCAGCAGCTGGAAAACCCGCTTGCCCAGGCCTTGCTCAAGGGTCAGTTCGGTCCCGGCGACACCATCGAGGTGGATGTCGCCGGTAGCGAGATGGTGTTCCGCAAAGGCTGATCAGCAGTTCTTGAGCGCCGCGCGAGTGGTTTCGATCATCTCGTCGCGGCGCGCCTGATCAATCACTTCCATTTCTCCGGTCTCCGGGTTTTCCACCCGCACCACCGGCTTGTTCTCAAGGATCTCCAGGTTGGCGCGGTGCTGGTCGCAGCGCTCCCTGGCCACGGCCTCCGGCTCCTCGGCCGCGCGTTCGGCCTGGCGGGCCCGCTCCTCCGCCTGTTCACGGGCGCGGGCGGCGGCTTCGCGCTGCTCCTGCAGGGCCTTGATCTCCTTGCCCTGGTCGGAACTGGGCCCGTAGGTGCGCACCGCTTCCGAGCCGCCGTCCTCCGGCGGCGCGGCGCCGTAGTGCGTGACCCCGTTGTCGTCCACCCATTTATAGTATTTGTCCGCCATGGCGGGTGCGGCGCTGCCCAGCAGGGCGAGCGCCAGCAGTGGCGTGAGTGTTCTGGCGATGCTGGTTCGGATCATTGTTTGCCCCCTTGGTCGGCGAGTCAGAATGCCCGCGACGGTCCCCGCTGTGCAAGTGCCCCTAAGCGTCCCTATTGTGTAAGAAAGGGCCCGCCAGGGGTTTGAAAGCGCCCGCATTTCTGACAATATTGCAGGACTTTCCGGAGATCGGAACCCGCAGGCGCTTACCGGCACCTGTGTGGCCGGGACCCGGGGCGTCGTTACCGCGACGTCCTAACGCAGCATCACTGCAAGCATGTCCCGCTGGTGAAGCCTCTGGAGGATTCCGGCGCGGGTATGCGCCTCCCTCCGAGCTTCCCAACCTGTGTTCGCCGTTGGCCACCTCCACGCGGACTTCGGGGCGCCTAAATACGGCGTCCGTTCCACAGGTAAACGCAACACCCTCCCGTTCCGCCGGTTTCCGGCGGGGTGAACGCTATTTTTAATTTCGAGGTAGCAATCGTGGAAATGTTATCCGGCGCGGAAATGGTGGTCCGCGCTCTGCAAGACGAGGGAGTGGAGTACATCTTCGGGTATCCCGGGGGCGCGGTACTGCACATCTATGACGCGTTGTTCCAGCAGGACAAGGTCAATCACATTCTGGTGCGCCACGAGCAGGCCGCCACGCATGCCGCGGACGGCTATGCCCGCTCCACCGGCAAGCCCGGCGTGGTGCTGGTGACCTCCGGCCCCGGCGCGACCAATGCCATCACCGGCATCGCCACCGCCTTCATGGATTCGATCCCCATGGTGGTGTTGTCCGGTCAGGTGCGCTCCGACTGGATCGGCGACGACGCCTTCCAGGAGACCGACATGATCGGTCTGTCGCGGCCGATCGTGAAGCACAGCTTCATGGTCCGCGACCCCAGCGAGATCCCGGAGATGGTCAAAAAGGCCTTCTACATCGCCAGCACCGGCCGTCCCGGCCCGGTTCTGATCGATATTCCCAAGGATCACACGGCGCCCAACAAGACCTTCCCGTACGAGTACCCCAAGAAGGTCAAGATGCGCTCCTACATGCCGGTCTCCCGGGGGCACTCCGGGCAGATCCGCAAGGCGGTGGACGAGTTGCTCAAGGCCAAGCGCCCGGTGATCTACTCCGGCGGCGGCGTGGTCCAGGGTGACGCCAGCGACGCGCTCACCGCGGTGGCCCGCAAGCTCAACTATCCGGTCACCAACACGCTGATGGGGCTGGGCGCCTACCCGGGCACCGACAAGCAGTTCCTCGGCATGCTGGGTATGCACGGCACCTACGAAGCCAACATGTCGATGCACAACGCCGACGTGATTCTGGCCGCCGGCGCTCGCCTGGACGACCGGGTGACCAACGACGCCAAGAAGTTCTGCCCGGGCGCCAAGATCATCCACATCGATATCGACCCGGCCAGCATCTCCAAGAACGTCACCGCCCACATTCCCATCGTCGGGCCGGTGAAGCAGGTGCTGGAAGAGATGCTCACCATGATCGATGAGCACGACGGCGGCCCGGATCAAAAGAGCCTGGAGCGCTGGTGGCAGGAAATCGACGGCTGGCGCCAGGTGCACGGGCTGCGTTACGAGGTCAACGAAAACGGCCCGATGAAGCCGCAGCAGGTGGTGCAGGCGCTCTACAAGGCCACCAACGGCGAGGCGTTCGTCACCTCCGACGTGGGCCAGCACCAGATGTTCGCCGCCCAGTACTACCTCTATGACCGGCCGCGCCAGTGGATCAACTCCGGCGGCCTGGGCACCATGGGCTTCGGCCTGCCGGCGGCCATGGGCGTGCAGTTCGCCTATCCGGACGGGGTGGTGGCCTGCGTCACCGGCGAGGGCTCGATCCAGATGAACATTCAGGAGCTCTCCACCTGTCTGCAGTACGGTCTGCCGATCAAGATCATCAACATCAACAACCAGGCGCTGGGCATGGTGCGTCAGTGGCAGGACATGCAGTACGGCGGCCGTCACAGCCAGTCGTACATGGAGTCCCTGCCGGACTTCGTCAAGCTGGCGGAATCCTACGGGCACGTGGGCATGTTGGTGGAAAAGTTCGAGGACCTGCAGCCGGCCATGGACGAAGCCTTCGCGCTCAAGGACCGCCTGGTATTCATGGATATCTACGTGGACTCCACGGAACACGTTTACCCCATGCATATCGCTGACGGCGCCATGCGGGACATGTGGCTGAGCAAGACGGAGCGCACCTGATGAGACGCATTATTTCGATTCTGATGGAAAACGAGCCGGGTGCGCTGTCCCGGGTGGTGGGGCTGTTCTCCCAGCGCGGCTACAACATCGAGACCCTGACGGTGGCGCCCACCGAGGACGACACCCTGTCCCGGCTGACCATGACCACCACCGGCGACGACAAGAAGATCGAGCAGATCACCAAGCACCTCAACAAGCTCATCGAGGTGGTCAAGCTGGTGGATCTCACCGAAGGTGCCCACATTGAGCGTGAGATCATGCTCATGAAGGTGAAGGCCACCGGCGCCCAGCGCGCCGAGGTCAAGCGCACCGTGGACATCTTCCGGGGCCAGATCGTTGACGTCACCAGCACCGTGTACACGGTGCAGCTCACCGGCACCACCGACAAGCTGGAGGCGTTCATCAACGCCGTCGGCGAAGCGCAGGTGCTGGAAGTGGTGCGCTCCGGCGTGTCCGGCATCTCACGGGGCGAGAAAGTCCTCAGCCTCTGAGGTCGCCTTGTACCGCCGCGGAAAGCCGCCCCGTTCGCACGGGGCGGCTTTTTTTTGGCATCGAGCTCTGTTTGCAAATAATAATGTAAATTGTTATCATTTGCCTTGGTGCCGGATCGGGGGAATGCCCTCAAAACAACGGGCCGCAGGGCATCTCTGGATTAATCACGAGAATGAAACGATTTGTATCTCAGAAGGAATTTACTCTGACATGTCTAATTATTGCAGGACGATATTGACTACTGGGGGCCGTCGGTTGCGCCGCGCCGGCGGTGGGCTGTCATTGGTGTTGCTGTTCGCTGTGCCAATGACTGTGGCGGCTGAGTCTACGGCCACCGCTAACCTTGACGCGGTAATCGTTTCGGGGGACTGGCTGGACACGGCGGACGACAAGCAGGAGAAAACCTACCCCGGGTCGCGAACGGTGGTTGACGCGGAAGATTTGCACGAACGCGGTGCTCTGAATCTGGAGGACGCGCTGCGTTCTGCGCCGGGTATCCAGGTGCTGGACGAAACCGGTACCGGTATTCTCCCCAATATTGGCATCCGGGGCCTCAACCCGCTGCGCTCGGAGCGTTTGCAGATTCTCGTGGACGGCTACCCGATTGCCATCGGCCCTTACAGTAACGTTGGCGTATCGTTGTTTCCGGTCACGCTGGACAGTCTGCAAACGGCGGACGTGGTGCGCGGTGGCGCGGCTGTCCACTATGGTCCCAACAACGTGGGTGGCGTACTCAATCTGACGACCCGCCCGATCCCTTTCGAAGCTCGTAGTACCCTGCGTCAGCGAGTCACTATCGCCGAGGAGAGCGGCAATACGCTTTCGGACACCTACTTCCGTAGCGGTGGCTACGTGAACGACAAGCTGGCCCTGCAGGTTCAGGCTAACGTCAAACGCGGTGACGGCTTTCGCGAGCACAGCGATACCGAGGTCAACAATGTAATCCTTGATGCGAATTACTTTCTCAATGACAAACACGCTTTCAAGACCCAGCTGCAATACTATGACGTGAACGCCGAGTTGCCGGGTGCTCTGAGCCCCCGGGCCTACCGGGAGGATCGCACTCAGTCCCAGCGCCCATATGACGCCTATGACGCGGATATGGCGCGGGGCACCTTCGAGTGGATTTACACCCCTGGTAACGACATCGAGTTCTCCTGGCGCAATTTTGCCCATGACGCCGACCGGACCTTCTATTTCGGTCAGAACCTGGGCGCTAGCACGCACTGGGCCGACCCCTCGGTGCCGTCCGCGCAAGTGGCGGACTCGCCACGCACTTATAAGGTCGTTGGCACCGAACCGAGGCTGACGATGCGGCGGGGTAACCATACGGTGATAGTGGGCACCCGCTACCTGAGTGAGGATGCGCAGTTCGATGTAAACCGCCGGGATCTGTCCAGCGGCGCCTATGCTCAAGTACGCGACTGGTCCCTGGACACCGAGGCGGTGGCGGTTTACGTCAGCGACAGCGTGAGTCTGGCGGGTGGAAAGCTGAAAGTGACGCCGGGCCTGCGTTATGAAGACGTACGGATGGATTTTAGCGATGGCATCGCCGACAAGAAGGTCGACAATCACCCCACGGAGTTATTGCCGGGGCTGACGGTGGGGTATCAGGCCAGTGAGCGGGCCTTCTTGTTCGCCAATGGCCAGCGTTCCCTGGTGCCGGTCCAAATTGCTCAGGTGTCGCGAGGTGGCGACGTGGCCAACGAAACCGCCTGGAACTACGAAGTCGGCGGCCGTTTTGACGTCACGCCCCGGTTGACCAGCACGGTGACGCTGTTCCGCATCGACTATGAAGATCAGATTCAATTCAACAGCAACGCCAGCCGCTTCGAGAACCTGGGCGAGACGCGCCACCAGGGTATCGAACTGAGCAACGAATGGCGGGCCGGCACTGACCTGACTCTGGGACTGGGCTACACCTACCTGGACACCGAGCAACGTAACGGTGAAAACGCCGGCAACGATCTGCCCAATGCGCCGAACCATCACGTCAGCGCCGAGGTGGTCTACGATCACCGTCCATGGACGGCTAGCCTGACCGGGAATTACTTTAGCGAGAGCTTCAGTGACGCCNCCAATGCCGAAGAGGAAACCGCCAACGGCGGCGCCGGAGAGCTGCCCTCCCAGGTGCGCGTCAATGCCCGCTTGGGCCGGGATTTCCCATTATCAAAGGAACGTAACCTGAACCTGGCCCTGTCGGTTCACAATCTGTTCGACGAGGACCACTATTTCCGGGGCGTGGATGTCAGCCCGGTTGGCCGGATTCCGACACCCGGCCGTGCCTATATGCTGGCCGCGCAGTTCGATTTCTGATTGCTCGTTGTGCCCCACGGAGCACACGATGAACCCCGCCACGCGCGGGGTTTGTTGTTTGGGACTGTATGCCAAAATTCAGGTCGGATTCGACGAAGCGACTGTCGGCGTGGGTGGCCGCCAAACGCGTGGGTCAGCGGAGTTGCGACCAGAACGCCTGGATCACCGGGTCCGTCAGGCGCTTTTCCAGGGTGAACAGGCCCACCTCGTAGTCCTCCAGGGCCGGCTCCACCTGCAAGGGGCGGGTGCGTTCGGCCAGCGGGCTGTTCTCCAGCACGATGCGGGGCGCCACGCCCACTCCGAAACCCAGGCTCACCATGCTGACGATGGCTTCGTTACCGCTCACCTGGGCGTAGATGCGTGGCGTGACGCCCAGGGCCCGGAACCACTGATCCAGGCGCTGCCGGGACAGGCCCTCCTCGGAAAGAATCATCGGCACGTCCCGCCAGGCGTCGGCCCGGGCGGGGCCGTTCAGGGCGCCGGCCAGGTCGGGCTGGTCGGCGGGGGCGATGAACAGCAGCGGCGAGCGCAGTATCGGCCGGAACGCCACACCCCGGGGCAGGGTGTCCGGACGGGCGCCGATGGCGATGTCTTCCCGTCCGGTGGTCACCCGCTCCACCGCCTGGGCCGGGTCGCCGGTATGCAGCTTGATCTCAATGCCGGGGTAGTCGTTGCGGAAGTGGCTGAGAATGTCATAGAGGAAGCTGTAGCTGGCGGTCACCGAGCAGTACAGGCTCAGCTCGCCCTGCAGCACGCGGCTGCTCTCCTGCATGGAGTGGCGCAGGCTGTCCCACTGGGCCAGGGCTTCGCGGGCGTACTGCTGGAAACGCCGGCCTTCCGGGGTGAGGCTGACACTGCGGTTGTCGCGCCGGAACAGGGTCACGCCCAGCTCTTCTTCCAAGTGCCGGATGGTGCGGCTCACCGCCGAGGGACTCATATGGCAGCGGTCGCCGGCGCGGCCGAAATGCAGGGTGTCGGCGAGCGCCAGAAACAGGCGAAGCGGGCGGGTATCCATGCGGGCGTCTTCCAATCCGGTATTTCAATAGTCGGCATACTGTGTTGCGAATATATCATTTTACGCAATACCGGGTATGACCTATGGTAGCGACCATTCGTTAACCGTCATTGGGATACAACCATGCAAGTGTACTACGACAAAGACTGCGACCTTTCCATCATCCAGGGTAAGAAAGTGGCCATTATCGGCTACGGCTCCCAGGGCCACGCCCACGCCAACAACCTGAAAGAGTCCGGTGTGGACGTCGTGGTGGCGCTGCGTGAAGGCTCCAGCTCCGCCGCCAAGGCCGAGGCCGCCGGCCTCACCGTGCAGAACGTGCCCGAGGCCGTGAAGGCCGCCGACGTGGTAATGGTGCTGGCCCCGGACGAGTATCAGGCCGCCATCTACCAGAACGAGATCGAGCCGAACCTGAAGCAGGGTGCCACCCTGGCGTTCGCCCACGGCTTCTGCATCCACTACAACCAAATCGTGCCGCGCCAGGACCTGGACGTGATCATGATCGCCCCCAAGGCGCCGGGCCATACCGTGCGCACCGAGTTCACCAAGGGCGGCGGCATCCCTGACCTGGTGGCGGTCTTCCAGGACGCCTCCGGCCAGGCGAAGGATCTGGCGCTGTCCTACGCCTGCGGCATCGGCGGCGGCCGCACCGGCATCATCGAAACCACCTTCAAGGACGAGACCGAAACCGACCTGTTCGGCGAGCAGGCCGTGCTGTGCGGCGGTACCGTGGAGCTGGTGAAGGCGGCGTTCGAAACCCTGACCGACGCGGGCTACGCGCCGGAGATGGCGTATTTCGAGTGTCTCCACGAGCTCAAGCTGATCGTCGACCTGATGTACGAGGGCGGCATCGCCAACATGAACTACTCCATTTCCAACAACGCCGAGTACGGTGAATACGTAACCGGCCCGGAAGTGATCAACGACGAGTCCCGTGCCGCCATGCGCAACGCGCTCAAGCGCATCCAGACCGGCGAATACGCGAAGATGTTCATTAACGAGGGTAACTCCAACTACCCGAGCATGACCGCCCGCCGCCGGCTCAACGCCGAGCACCCCATCGAGCAGGTGGGTGAGAAGCTGCGCGGCATGATGCCCTGGATCAAGGCCAACCAGATCGTCGACAAGAGCAAGAACTGATGATCCGCGACTGACGTCGCTTGTGTAAGCCGCTGATTCAGTCCGCGGCACCGAAAAACGCGCCCCGGAGGGCGCGTTTTTTGTGCCCACCTTCCCTGGCGGTCATCCTTCGGACCGTCGCTACGCGACGTCAAAAATTTCTCCCGGAAATTTTTTGTTGGCGGGGCCTGAGTTAGACTGGGTTTCTCACAATGACCGGCGAGGAATCATGGCCGAACACGACAGCACCACAGAGCAGCCCCAGAGCGACCCCTTCGAAGTGGTGGAGGCGGAGCACCGCACCGGTGCCCGGCACAAGGGGGTGTATTTGCTGCCCAACCTGTTCACCACCGGCGCCCTGTTCGCCGGCTTCTACGCCATCGTGGCGGCGATGAACGGCCTGTTCGAGGCGGCGGCGGTGGGCATTATCGTCGCCGGCATCCTGGACGGCCTGGACGGCGGCGTCGCGCGTCTCACCAACACCCAGAGCAAGTTCGGCGCGGAGTACGACTCGCTCTCCGACTGCGTCGCCTTCGGCGTGGCGCCGGGGCTGGTGGCGTACTCCTGGGCGCTCACCGAGCTCGGCAAGTTCGGTTGGATGGCCGCCTTCATCTATCTCGCCTGTGCCGCTCTGCGGCTGGCGCGCTTCAATGTGCAGGCGGAAAGCACCGACAAGCGCTTTTTTATCGGCCTGCCCAGCCCCACCGGCGCCGGCCTGGTGGCCACCATGGTATGGCTGGGGGCCAGCCGCGGCATCGACGGCAACGAGGTCTCCTGGCTGGTGGCCCTGGTGGTGGCCGGTGCCGGCCTGCTGATGGTGTCCTCGGTGCGCTACCACTCGTTCAAGGAGTTTCATATCGGGCGGGTGCCGTTCAAGGTGCTGCTCGGGGTGATCGTGGCGTTCGCTATCGTTTTCCTGGACCCGCCGCTGGTGCTTCTTACCGTGGCGGTGATCTATGTCGCCGTGGGGCTGTTGCTGAGCCTCTGGCGGATACGCAAGGGCACGCCGCAAGCGTGAACAAAGAAAGGCGCCGCAAGGCGCCTTTCTGGTGTCTCCGGAGTGCGCCTCCGGCCGATTCTTTTTGTCCTTGATCGGTTCTTGATCAGGGATTGCTAAGTCTTTGTTTTTAATCGATTTATTGTTGTCGTTTTCGCGCAGGCAACCAGTGTCCGCTCAAAAGGTGACCGTTTGATAAAGAACTCATGAAAAAAGTGTTGACGGGTCACCGCAAATCTCTAGAATGCGCCCCCACAACGACGGCACACGGCGAAACGCCAACGGCCAGTCGGGAAGCGAAACGAACCGCTTCCAACGTTCTTTAACAATCAGGCAAGCAAACGTGTGGGACCTGTTTGGAGTAGGTATCTCAAAAAGA